>JACCDJ010971385.1_pt1 | contig 150095 bp, 130 predicted proteins | sample 7444481 | NCBI WGS metagenome assembly JACCDJ01 (sample SAMN15323435, study PRJNA562643) | freshwater metagenome | isolation source: river surface water | place: USA:Blue River Watershed | collected 2017-08-15
GGGTTAGGCGATACAGTGATACTAAAAGACGAATCCCACAACGCTAACGATCCAGTAGTTGCTAAAACTGTTCCTGTAGTAGACCCATCTCTAATCTCAACAGCAAAAGTTTCTTGTCCTTCTGCTAGTGCATCTGCTGTTGCTGTAATAGTAAAGGACCCTGAACCATTCAATGTTGAGGTTGTAAAACTTCCGCTTGTAGCAGAGAAGTCTGCGGCGGCAGTTGTAATATGCGAAATGGTCCAGTAGTATGTTCCTGCTGGGCCAAGGTTACTCGCTTGAATAGTTGTCGAAACGGGGAACCCGCCAAAGCCTGCTGCCAATTCTGATATATTTGTAGAGCCTGTGATAGTAACACTAGGTGTTAATGAAATATCAAGTACAGATACACTTGAACTTGTTGCTAAAACTGTACCGCTCGTGCTTCCACTTCTAACCTGTACCTGGAATGATTGTGTGCCTTCTGTTGTCCTATCACTAACTGTTGTAACAGAAAATGTTCCTGTTCCATTTTCAATACCGCCTGTACTTCCACTAAGTGTAAACGATCCGCTTGTTGTACTAAAGTCTGCGTTAACAGTTGATCCATTAAGAATAGTCCAGTAGTATGTTCCGTCTGGGCCCAGGTTAGATGCAGTAAATGTAATACTCGAGCCTTCGTTAACTGACCCTGATGACGTTACCGCAGGTGTTAACGAAACATCAGTTATAGTTATTTCATCACTGGCGCCAAGAATTTGACCTGTGATGGACGTATCTCTTACTGCTACAGAAAAAGTTTCTGTACCTTCTGTTGTTAAATCTTTGCTAGGCGTTATACTAAACGATCCACTGTTACTGGTCATTGTAAAAGTTCCAGACAGCGATGCTGAAGTAAAATCAGTTGTTGCTATTGCAGTACTACCCGATGCTTGCTCAATTGTATAGTAGTATGTTCCATTTGTAACGTTTGTTCCAGTAATAGTAAATGTAATTGCACTACCTTCGCTAGCGGTAAATGTAGAAGGTGTAACTGTAGCCGAAACAGGAGTAACAGTTGGTGGAGTAACATAATACTGATTATAAGGTGTCAATGTGTTGTATGCAACCGAGTTGTTAGTAACAGTAATACCGTTTGCGCTAGAATCTGTTGAAACGGTTGCTGTGCTTCTACAATTCAATAACAACTGTACGTTAGTTGCACCTTGACTGGTTCTAGTAAATGGAACTCTAGATGGTTCAAACGTTGCAGTATAATAGGCACTCTTTGCTACACGGATATTAGTCATATATCCTTGAAATGTATAAGTGTTATTAAAAACTAAATTTCCAAACGCAGGTGCATAAGCAGAAGTATCAGAATAGTTAGTGGTATTTGTTCTAGCATTATTAGCATAGCCATTTAAAAATATTCTCATACTTCCTGAACGTCTAACTAATGCAACGTGGTTCCAAGCGTTTAGTGTAACAAGATTCTGTGTACCAATATAAAAATCATTTCCTGGAACTTGTAAAAATATCTGTCGAGTAGGCCATAAGAATAAAAATAAGTAACGCTGACTACTATAGCTCGAACCGCGTTGACAAAATAATGTAACACCGTTACCCGAAGGAGAACTTGTAGTTGTAGGATAAATCCACATTTCAATAGTAAAGTCTCCTGTACCGTATTGAAATGCTGTGCCAGCAGGCACTTGCAAATAGTCGTTGGCTGAATCAAATAATGCGCTACCGCCTGTAACTATTCCAGAAGTTCCGTACGATTGTACACCTGCGCTACCTAATGTAGATAATAATGGCATTATAAACCTTTATGCAAATCTAGCCTGACTAGCAATAACTGTGTATGTACTTGCGGCTGTTTTGATAATTGTAAACGAATACGAATCAATACTACTTGCGTTACCGCCTGTTGGAGCACTACCGCCTAGCCATTTTGGAGTAACCGCTGTTCCGTCTACACTGAACGCTGTTGGGTAGTACGCTGTACCGCCTTGTTGTGCTAGTAATACTACCGTAACGCTTTGTCCAGTTGTTAAGAACGTATTCATTGTTGTACTGCCGTCGCCTCGGAAGTTTAATGTCCAGTTAGCGGCGGCATTGGTTGAATAATAAAATACCGAATTAGTCTTACAATCTAATGTAGTAGCACCAGTAAGCGCGGCAGGGTTAACAGAAACGGTTTCAATTGTACTAGTACCAATGCTAAGTGTGCTACTTGCACTAACTGTACTACCAGAAATAATACCGCTGAAAGTTCCTGCTGTAAGAACATTTGTACTTGGGTTGTAGGCTAAGTCAACATCAGTTCTAATATTTTCATTACCAGTAGTAGTATCAACGAATGTAATATAATGAGCGGCATTTGTACTTGTAGCAGTTAAAGCAACTTGTGTAGCAGGACCACTAAACGATGTTGCTGTGATTGTACCTGCACTAAAATCGCCGTTTGCATCTCTAAAAACAATAGTAGATGCTGTATTATTTTCTGTAGCGTTTGAACTGACAGTAAATGTTCCGCCTTCGCTACTAGAACTTCCACTTAAACCGTTACCACTTACACCGGCAGTAGCAACGTAGTTACCAGTTGTATCTGTTCCCAATGCAACTTTGTCTGTTTCAACTGTAGCCGTTAAAGTTACATCTCCGCTACCGTCAATGCTTACACTACCACTTAAATCTCCTGCTAGTGTAATTGTACGAGCAGTATGCCATTTACTTGCAGTAGCCGCTCTTAAGTTAGCAACTTCTGTTGTTGATGTTACTGTTAACGGTGCTGTGCCTATTGCAACAGTAGATGTTAATGTGTTACCACTAACATATCCACCAGCATTGATATTTTCAAATACTGCTAAACCGCCGGCGGTTAATTTTAATGCGCCAGTAGATGTATTACTAGAGCCTGTTGCATTTGAAATTGTAATAGCATTTGTAGAGCTTGCTCCACGGCCTGTGACATTTTCAAGAGTAGATGTAACTGCTAAATCGATATTGTCAGACGCAATTGGTGTACCAGTAACACTACTGATAGTTAAAATTGTGCCCGATCCATCTACACTGCCAACTGTAATTGTAACGTTGTTTGCAGGATTTAATCCTCCAGGAAATTGTGTTCCGTAAACTGTAACGGTATTGCCTAGAGCAAATCCTGAACCACCACTGTTAACGTTGGCAACGTAAGTGTTGTTGATAATTGAAATGTCAAATACGGCGTTAATGCCCGACCCGCTTGTAGCATCTTGATTAAAAGTAGATGGCAACGAAACGCTGTCTTGATATGTAACTGTTAGTTCTGTATGCGTACCATTAGTCAATAGTGCCGCAGACAAGTCTTCAATTTGTTCTTGGCTAAAAGGCAATGTTGGACTGTTAGCACTAATTGTTAATTGATTGGTTCCGCTTCTTGTAATAAGGATTGGACTCAACGGATCTGGATATATCTCTATGTCGCTGTACTCTGCACCTAAATCTCTTTCCAAACGGATTTTAGTTGTGCCCAGTGGTACATAGGTTTGATAATCTGGACCGTGAATAGTAATTGTATCTGTTGTTTGCCCAGGCGTTCCTGTAGCAGAGTCCTCAATACTAAATGCAATATTTTGCCCTGCTACAATGGTAGCCGTGTCTGTAACGCTATCTGCTTCGATTTCTGTATCGATTGTAATAGCATTAGGAATTGTTGTTGTACTTTCGCTTGGTCTAAAGCGAATTTTTCTAAAAAAATCGTAAAAGGCTGCTGGCATTTAGATTGTTTCCTGTTGTTACCAATATTTATGCTATGTTGGATTCTATATAAATACTACACTATGAGCTCAAACATCGATAAAATTCTTCAAGATTTAGGCGCCGCGCTTAAGGCAGGAGCCGGAAATGGTGCCTCTTCAAGGGGTATTAGCGACTCTGCTACACGAGAGCAGATGATTGTAACTGACAAAGGCGTTCAAGTTAGCGTATTAACTGCTGACAGAATAAGCGGCAGTATTAGCGTTGAGGGCACACTAGGTGCTGGCAAAATTGTTGCCGCAGGTACTAGTGAATTTGCTAATTTAAAAGTCAACGGCAAACTAGAAGCAGATACGCTGTTAGTTAAGAATGTTATATCTGAGCAAAGTTTAGAAACATTTACTAAGTCTATTGCGTTTGCTTCAAGACAACTGTCCGATTTAGACGGTAAAGGCCTGCAATGGGACAGCCCGGATATTAGTTATCAGTTTGTGTTCAAAGCAAATCCAAGAAGAATTTTTAGCACAGAAACAATAGATTTATATCGTGGGTCAAAGTATCAAATTGAAGGCATTGATGTTCTAGAAAAAACAAGGCTTGGAAACTCTGTTAGAGATTCTAATCTAAGAACAGTTGGTCCATTAGAAAGTTTACGTGTTACTGGAGAAGCCAACTTAGGCGACACAGTTTTTGTAAACGGACTTGGACGCTTAGGTGTTAATACACAAGAACCAAATGCAGTAATCAGCGCCATAGATAACAACGTAGAAGTGTTGTTAGGTGCAGGTGAAGATTCGGTGGGCTTTGTAGGTACTTGGGGCAACAATACATTTGCTATTGTTACCGACAGCACAAAACGCATTACCGTTTCTGGTAATACTACAGAATTTGGATCACAAAAAAGTAAAAATGCCGTAGTTAAGATTCACGGTAAGTTAGAAGTAGATAGCATCGTTTCCGATGTTAGAATTGAAAAGACAAGTCCTATAGAATTTATTGCCAGCAAAGATAACAGCATTTTTGGCAAGGGTATGATTTGGAAGGGTGAAGGCGGCACACGTCAATTCGTAATGGCTCCAAATCCTGATAGAATTTATTCAACAGAATCTATCGACTTATCTGTTAACAAAGAATTTTGGATCGACGGCAAATCTGTACTAAGCAGAACAGACTTAGGCACAACTGTAACGAATTCTAGTTTGACACAACTAGGAACATTAAAGTCATTAAATGTAGATGGCAACATTAATCTTTCCGATAGCATTAACATTGTTGACCATGTAATAACTCTTAACAATTCCGTAACTATCAAAGACGGAAACGGTATTGCTACACTAACCAGTCAAGGTATAACTGCTGACAAGTTTGCTGTAGGCAACGATTTCGATATCGATTCTCAAGGAAGTATTCGAGTTGGTGACAAGAGCAATACTACTAGAAACGTTAATGTTTATGGTAAACTTAGCGTAAACATTACAAACCCAGATCCAGATGCGGCGTTTAGCGTAGATGGAATCATGTCTATTAACGGTAAAAAGTTTGCACACGGTACTAGCGCACCAACTGAAAAGTCCTGGACTAAAGGAGATATTGTGTGGAACAGTAATCCTGTAGAAACTAGTTATGTTGGTTGGGTATGTGTTATGAGCGGCACTCCTGGAACTTGGAAACCATTCGGATATATTGGCGGTAAATGATTATAGTACTTGGTAACGGCCAATCAAGACAACATTTAAATTTAGATAGTTTTACAGAAACAAAAATTGGTTGCAATGCCATCCATAGAGATCACTATGTAGACCAGTTAGTCTGTGTAGACAGAAGAATGGTGCAGGAAGCATTAGATTCTAAATATACAGGCAACATCTATACAAGAGCCGAATGGGAACATTTTTTTAAGCACAAGCCTATAAAAATACTTCCAGAGTTACCTTATAAAGGTTCTACAAGACCCGACGAACCAGAACAATGGGGAAGTGGGCCTTATGCAGTTTTACTGGCCGCATTATTAGACGATCAAATTAGCATGTACGGGTTTGACTTGTTTAGTCCAACACCATATGTTAACAACATCTACAAAGATACTCCCAACTACGATAGTTCAAAAAAGTCTGCTATAGATCCTAGATATTGGATATACCAGATTTCTAAAGTATTTCAATGTTTTCCTGATAAGTACTTTTCAGTTTACAATCACGCAACCTGGTCTATGCCAGCAGAGTGGCATTTGGCAAACGTCGAGTTCAAAACACTTGACCTATAAACCTAAATAATGTAAACTATTTCTATTAGTGGACTTGACGCTCATCCCACTTTAAAGACTCTGCGTGTCATCAAACTTAACTTTTAAAGGGCAAGAGATGACTTGGATTATCGACAAAACTTTTGAATTCTGTTATGGTCACAGAGTTCACACACAAACACTCAACGGTGAATATGCGGCAGATTTAAAATGTGCTTGCAGACACTTACATGGACACGAAGGCAAGATGCAAGTGTTCCTCACAGCACCAAAACTAGATAAAACTGGTATGGTTACTGACTTTAGACATTTAGAATGGCTAAAGAAATGGATCAACACTTATATTGACCATCAATTCGTTATCGACAGAAACGACCCACTATACAATCAAATTATTGGTCAAAACGTTCCGCTAGTTCCTGTATTAGTTCCAGAGACTGAACATGTTGCTGGCTATCATATCGACCCTGACTTTTACAAGAGCAAGAGCGGCCCTGAGCAAGAATACTTTGAAGGCTTCATGGTTGTGGACTTTGTTCCAACTAGCGAACATCTAAGTGCTTGGATGGCTGAGCTTGTAGAAGCAAAGATGAAGAAACTTGGAGTAACTGTACATCACATTGATTGGTGGGAAACTCCTAAATCTAGAAGTGTATTTTACAGAGATGGTGCGTAAATTTTGGAGACTATGGGCAAAAGCTCTTGGCGAAAAAGCCGGCGCTACTAAACAAGAAGCAGACCGAGTTGCAATGATTCGGACTGCTATTGTACTATGTTACATCGTAACAAATATGTTTATTGTTGCAGGCGTTATAAGGCATTGGTAAAAATGATTGATAAAGATTGGTTAGAGCGTGTAACTATCGCATACAAAGTTTATACTAGAGAAGTTGGTCCTAGTTACCCTATCGAACATTTCATCGATTGGTTGTACAAACAATACGGTATAGTGAAACCAGAGAAAGATGATTAATGTTATCTGTTTGAAACACGGTACAAAGTACAGTTCCGAATATGTAAACAAACTGTACAACATGGTTAAAAGGCACTTAACTGTGCCTTTTGACTTTTATTGTTTTACAGAAGATCCATCTAATTTAAATCCCGAAATAAAAATTAAGCCGTTGCCTGTTAGCAATAAATTTTCAGGCTGGTGGTGGAAACCGTACTTGTTTAAAAAAGGACACTTCCCCGACGGCGATGTAAATTTATTTTTTGACTTAGATATGGTCATAGTAGGAAACATAGACAAGTTAGTTAACTACTTGCCTGGTGAATTTATTGGTTTGGAAGATGTAGGCCGTGTGTTCAGGCGTGTACCTCCAAAATTAGGAAGTGCTGTTTTACGTTGGCCTAGCAACCATTTTTCGGATATTTGGGATAGATTAGAAGCAGACCCTGCATTAACCAAAAAGTTCCCCGGCGATCAAGATTGGGTTTGGGCGTCATACAAAAGTACTATAAAATTCTTTCCAGAAACTTGGATACAGAGCTATAAATGGGAAATAAGATCTAGGGAAGAGTTGACTAGGGTTGCGGGTAAAAACGTGTTTAAGACGGTGCGTAGCCCGTCTATGAACCCGGATTGTAGCGTTATTGCGTTCCACGGAACACCAAATCCGGAGGATGTACAGGATCCAATTATAGTTGACAACTGGTGCTAATTATTGTATAATAGCAATATGACTAAACGTATTGGCTTCGCTTGCAAATGGATCGATTACCCTCATCAAGTAGATGGCATTAAGCCAAAAGATGAGTGTAAAATTTATAACACTGGCACAACTACTATCAGTTGGCTTAACCGCCAATCGAGAGATGTTGCTGAACAGAAACTGTGGGACTTGGCTGTTCAAAATATTGAAGCCACTTACAAATTAGTTGAAAGGGTAAGTACACTAGATGATGAACTCCGTATGGTCCGTATTAGCAGTGATATTCTTCCTGCTTACACTCATGATGACTATCGTGATTTTTATAAGCGAACAGATGTGCTTACATTACTTGAACGAGAATTTTCAAAAATCGGAGTTCTGGCTAAAAGTAAACAAGTTCGCGTTTCTATGCACCCTGGTCAGTTCACTGTGCTGGCTAGTGACAATCCTTCCATCGTTAATCGCTCTATAGAGGAATTTGAATATCATGCGGATATGGCACGTTTCATGGGCTACGGTAAATCCTTTCAGGACTTCAAGATCAACGTCCACATCGCGGGTAGAGCCGGTCCAGAAGGCATCCGAAGTGCGTACAAACGACTATCGCCAGAAGCAAGAAACTGTATTACAATCGAAAACGAAGAAATAAGTTATGGATTATCTGACTGTCTTAGTATCGCTGACATCGTTCCTATTGTACTCGATATTCACCATCATTGGATTAGGGAAGGGGAATATATCTCGCCTAGCGATGATAGGGTCAAGCGTGTTTTGGACAGTTGGCGTGGTGTCCGTCCTACTTTACATTATAGCGTCAGTCGCGAAGATGTTCTTGTAAATCATTGTAAAGAAACAATGCCGGATCATAAGATTCTGCTGGAATCCGGACACAAAAAAGCAAAACTCAGAGCTCACTCAAACTTCTACTGGAATACAGCAGTGAATAAGTGGGCTCTGAGTTTTAGAGACCAATTTGATATTATGTGCGAGTCTAAGGCTAAGAACTTAGCCTCAATGGACTTGCACAAACAATCAATTACTTCTTAGTCTTTTTTGCAGGTGCCTTTTTAGCAGGCGCGGCTGTTTTTGGAGCACGTGGCTTGCGAGGCTTCTTAGCAGGTGCTTTTTCAGCAACTGGTGCTTCAACAACAATAGACTCGACTACAGCCTGTGTTGCTTGTTCAGCCACCGGGCTCTGAGTTTCTACTTTATATGGGCACTCTTCTGCCTTAGTTTCCTCGGCCTTTTTTCCAAATAAGTTTTTAATAAATCCGAACATTCTATGTTCCTCCTATGAGCAGATATTTATAATTTGCTTATATCATCCAGGCTAGAAACAGTCTTATCCCATATAATTTTACGTTCTGCTCCTTTTTTCTGTGCAAAACGTTTAGGGTTACAGTTAGTACAACAATGAAAGAAATTGTTGTTAAGCCTATTAGGATCCATCTTTCCTTTATCGCGTTTGAAGACTTCTCCGCAGTTATCACAGCGTAGTACAACTACACTTTTTTTTCGTTCATACTTGTGCTCTACTCCTAGTTTACTAGTTCGAGTATGCGTTGTTTTTTCTACATCAATCTTTATGAACATCAGTTATTTACATTAAGGTTATAAAATTATCTGCTAAATATTGGATACAAAGTATTTTTGGAGTATCCTAATGGCACGTAAAATAGTCGACATCGGCGTATCAGGTAATGACGGAACTGGTGATAGTATCCGTGAAGCGTTTAGAAAAACGAACGAGAACTTTCAAGAATTATATGCAGTTTTTGGTCAGGGTGGCTTTTTAAAGTTCACAGACCTAAGTGATACCCCAGACACATTAATCGGACAAGGCAATAAACTGCCTGTTGTTAATGCTATTGGTACTGGACTAATCTTTAAGGACTTCTTCAGCCCTAATGGTACTATTCAGTTTGATTATTCCGAACCTGAAACATTTGACATTGTAAGCGTTCAGCGAGCAAGCGGTGTTGCTACTATTACATTATCTGAGAATCATAACTTAGATCCTGGTCAAAAAGTTACAGTTGCATCGACTGACAATACTTCATTTAATACATCTTCTGCTACACTAATTGCAGGAACATCTGGCTCCGTTTTAGTTTATAATAATGCTGGTACAGATTTATCAACTAGTGCGGCTGCTGGTACTGTTTCTAGTTACGGCTCTATTAAGATTGACACACTAAGCTCTAAACTAGAAGATGACCCATTACCAAAATTATCATATTCGTTAAATGCTAGTAACCAATTAATCGGTGGTTTACGTAGCCCAATTAACAATACAGAATTCCAAACTGCGGTTAACAATTTTAACACTAACCACGGTACACTTTATAGCACAGATAGTTTTGCTATTAACAAAGGCTATGCTGATGCCAAGTATGTAAACATCACCGGCGACACAATGACTGGACACTTGAACGTGCCAGCAAATGCATCTGGTAACGAAGCACCACGTGCTAGTGAAGTTGTTTTAAAGACTGGCGGAGACATGACCGGTATTTTAAACTTAGCAGATCACCCAGGTGGTTTGTCAGGTTCCGGTACTCCTAACGGCATTGACGATTTACAAGCCGCTACAAAGTATTATGTTGATAGTTCAAGTTACAACAGTAGATACAACATTTACGTAACACCTGGCGGTGATGATAGTCAAGCACGTACTCCAAAAGGACAAGAAGGCCGTAGTAAATCGTATGCCTATGCAAGTATTAACAAAGCCTGTCAAAAAGCAGAACAATTAATTGCAGACGCTCCATGGGAAACAGGTCCTTATCGTCAGTTAATTGCTTATGGCGACGGCGAAGCATTTTCGGAAGTTACACAAATAACTTCAGGTGCATCTGGAACAACACGAGTTTATTTTACTAACAACGGCGGTTCTCGTGTTGACCAAGGTAGACTTCCAAAGCCTGACATTGTATCAGGAAAGATTGTTGTTGGACGTAACAGCGGCGCACAAGGTTTCATTTATCAATACTATGGTGCAGACGGTAGTTCATCTGTAGGTGAAGACTATTTTGACTTACAGGATGTTATTGGTACTTTTGAAATTGGGGAAAACTTAGAGTTTGACCAAGCAGTTAAAAACATTCAGATCTCCGTTATGGTCGAGTCTGGTGTTTACTACGAAGATTATCCAATTCGTATTCCTGCTAACACCGCTATCGTCGGTGACGAATTACGTCGTGTAATTGTTCGTCCTGCAGATAGACCAAGTCGTAGCCCATGGGTTGACATTTGGTTCCGCAGAGATTTAACGTTCGACGGATTAGATCTAACATCTACAGAATACGGATATCACTACTTAACAGACCCATCCGACATTCTAAGTGAACCAAAGAACAACAGAGACATCGACGTATTCCTATGTAACGATGCTGTTATTATTCGTCAAATTAGTTGCCAAGGTCACGGCGGCTTCATGATGGTACTTGACCCAGAAGGTCAAATTTTATCCAAGTCTGCATACTGTCAACAGTCAGGCTCGTTTGCTGGTTCGTTAAACAAGCAACGTTTTGCTGGTGGTCAATACGTTGACGGCTTTGCCGGTAACGTTTCTATGAAAATTCAGGAAAAACTAAGCGACACAGAGTTCTTAGTTACAGGATCCGAACGTGCTCCAACAACACCATGCTCGTTTGTTGTTGACGGTAGAATTTTCAAAGTTGAAGCCTATACAGATGATGGTACAGGTTACGGTAGTGCAAGAAAACTTATCCGTAGAAACATCGAATTTATCAAAGCAGAAGTTATTGGATATATTAATACTGAACTAAGTCCACCATTCCAATTTAACGAAACTAAGTGTGCTCGTGACGTTGGGTTAATCGTTGATACGTTGGGTTACGACTTAGCGTTAGGAACTAACTTCAACGCTGTAAGAGCAGGACAATCTTACTATAGAGGAACACAGTATAGTATTCTTCCAGACCAAAAAGACGAATATTTAGATGCGTTAGTTTATACAAGAAGTTTAATTTCTGAAGTATTGTCAGGCAACAGCGTTGCTAGAACTAGAGCAGAAGATAGTTTTGACGAAATTACTGACATCATTGCCAACGGTGTTGAATCCTCCGATGTTATTACATGGGGCATTCCATCTGGCACAGATACTAATAAAGTAGATGCTAAAGACTTGCTATTAAGCAACTTAGAATTTATCACAGAAGAAGTTATTGCGTGGATTGCAGAAGAATATCCAGACTTTGTTTACGATGAAACTAAGTGTCGTCGTGATACAGGATACATTATTAACTCTGTTATCTATGACTTATTATACGGCGGTAACTCTGCAACTGTCGAAGCAGGTTTACAATACTACGACGGCAATGGAAGTTTACAGATCCCTGGACAAACTTTACAAACAACAGAAGTTATTGCGTATGCAAGTAGTATTGCTCAATTAATTGTTGAGAACACACCAGTACCGTTCCCAAAACAAAGTGCTGTAGTTCAAACATTTGATTTAGATAATCCAGCAACTGCTACAGAAGCAGATCGAATTGGTGTGTTGATGGGTTACATCAATACAATTATTTTAGGCGGTAGAGATGCGGCACCAACTATTGAATATCCTTCATTAGACGGCGTTGCCGGTTCCCTAACTGACAGCAGAACACTATTGCTTTCAAACAAAGAAAGCATTAAATCTGATACACTAGTTTATCTACGTCAACGTTATAGTTATAATCAAGAAGTTTGTGCTCGCGACACAGGCTACATCTGCGATGCTATTGCACACGACATTTACTATAGCGGTAACTTAAAAACAGTACAAGCGGCATTAGCATACTTTAACGCTAGTGCAAGTTCTAAAATTGTTATTGACCAACAGTTAACAAACACACTAGCGGCTATCAACTACATTAATACATTAATCATTAATGTTATTAATAACGAAGACCCAGACACTCGTTATCAGCAAACTGTTTTACAGTTTATCGACACTGATGTAACAGATGGTGGACTTGCCGCAACTAGAGTTAACTCATTGTTTGACGAGTTCATTGGTATATTAGAAAATCCTCCAGCAAGTAGAGATGCTAGAGCATTGTTAGTTGAAAACAAAGAGTTCATTAAAGCAGAAGTTATCAACTACATCAATAACAAATATGCAAGTTTCACATACGACGATGTTACTTGCCAACGTGACGTTGGTTATGTTATTGATGCTATCGGTTACGACTTAATGTTTGGTAGTAACTTCCAAACAATTATTTGTGCAAGAAGATATTATAGCGGTGCGGCCAGTGTTGCAATTGGTGTACAAAAAGCCGCAACTATTGATGCATTTACATTCTTAAAAGATGAAATGTTGGCACTTGTTTCTAGTAACGCAACTGCAACTGCAAGAGTTACTTCAAACATGGACATGTTCTTGGACATCATTACAAATGGGTTGGATCAAGAACCTGCAATCGTTTGGCCTGATCCAACAGGTTACGACGTTAACTTTAATCGTGCTAGAACATTGATTGAAGATAACAGAACGTTTATCAAAGCAGAAGTTATTCAGTACATTACAAATAACTATCCTAGTTTAACATACGATCCTGCTATTTGCCAACGCGACACTGGTTACATCTTAGATGCAATCTACTACGATTTAACCTACGGTGGTAACTTAGAAACTGTTATTGCTGGTGAAGCATATTATTCTTACAGCACACTACAAGTTGCACTTAGCGAAAAGCCTGCAACTTTAGCGGCATATGGCTACTTGAAATCATTAGTAGAAGATATTGCCTTAGACTTACCAATTGCCGCACTACAAGTAGGCGTTTCACAAGTACGTGGAACACCTGGTAACAGTAGTGCAAGTGCAACGGCTGGACAATTAGTTGACGATGTTATTACTATTGTTGACACTGGACTAGGAACTGTTACAGTTACAACACCAAGTACTGCATGGGTTAATTCAGGATTAGTAACTGCTAGAGGTCTTCTAAACACAGATAAGTCAACTTTACAAGTAGCAGTTACAAACTACATCGATGCTAACTACACCAACACGCTTGTTTACAACGAAGAAACTTGTGCTCGTGACGTTGGATTTATTGTTGCGGCAGTTTCGTCTGACTTGTTATATGGCGGAACATACTTAACTATCCGTGCGGCGCAACGTTACTACATCGGTACAGCAAGTACTCGTGTTGTGTTGGATCAACAGTTAGCGCAAACTATCGACTCTTTTGCGTATGCTAAAGAAGTTGCACAGGCTGTATTAAATCAAGTTCCTCCAACATTAGATTATCAAGAAATTAATAGTGTACCTACTGTAGACAGAGTAGCACAAGTGTTTAGTTCTGACTACGACGGATCTGCATTTGTTACTCGTGCAGGCGAACTATTTGATTTATTAAACGAAGTAATCACAGATCCTGAAGTAGATGTAAGCACAGTACTCACAGGTGCGGCTCCTATCGTTTATCCAACATATAGACTAGTACTGTCCGATACAACTCCCGTAACTAACGACTTAGAATATACTATATCTGGTTACGTAAGCAGTACAGACTCTGGTGTAGGAGACGGTTCATATGACGTGGTCTTTAATATTGTCACTGCTCCAGTTGAACCACTAATTAAGACTCGTTACAGAATCTTTGGTAACAGTAATACAAACTTTAATAATGATTCAGTAGAGTGCGTTGCTTCAACAACTTCTACTATGACATTGCGTTATCCAAGTGACCCTGGCTCATTTGGAACTGGCACAACAACTATCGAATACGTAAAAGACTTTATGTTGTTAAGTGCTGGTAACACAAGTATGTGTTCAAACGACTTTACACAAATTAACGACTTAGGCTACGGCTTAGTTGCTACAAACATTGGCTTAATTGAAACCGTGTCGGTGTTCAGTTACTATTGCTGGACAGCATACTTTGCCAACAACGGTGGACAGATTCGTTCATTGAACGGTTCTAACGCACACGGTGAGTACGGTCTTGTATCATCTGGCAGTGACCCGTTAGAAGTTCCAGATAAGTGTAACCTTTCTGATAACATGATGCAGGTTGCTCGTGTATTCAAACAAGACATTTATAGTACAGATAGTGCTAAAGATGACTTGGCTGTTTACTTCTATCAACACGATTATGCACCATATAACGTTTCTGAAGTTGAAATTAACCACGGTGCTGGTGTTATTACAGATTTAGATCCTACTTCTATTATCGGTGGTACTTTATACACTAACGGAACATACATTAACGTTCCGTTAACAGGCGGAACAGGTAGCGGTGCTACTGCTAACATTGTTATCAGCGGTGGAGCGGTTACAACAGTGGCCTTAGTTGCCGCAGGTATTAGATATACCGTTGGTGATATTTTAAGTGTCGATGCAGCCGATGTTGGCGGCACTGGTTCTGGATTTGCTATTGCAGTTGATACTGTTATTGGTAACGGTATTGCTCGTTACGAAGTTGCTAGTGTTACAGACGTTTCAAATACTATTCCATCAACTGTGTCTGGAACTCCAGTTAAGACAGGGCCAACAGGCGGAAAGTATTATGTAACATATAGTTTCTCTGCATTACCATATACTCCAAGACTAGATGTTTACACAGTTAGCGGTTCAACAACAGTAGGATTTAATGGTGCAAAGCAAGCAACTGCAAGCACAACAACTAGTGTTACATTAGAGTATGCTACAGACCCTGGTACATGGGCAGGCGGATCTCCAACTATTTGGGGACGCGGTAATATTCTAAGATTGAATATTAACACAGGTGGTAATAACGATACAGCGGCCAACGGACTTGCAGTTGATTTGGAACACGACCAAAAGATTATTGTTCGTAGTAACCAAAACTTTAAGTTCTATGAAGTCGACGACACTAACCCAACTCGTCCAAGTACTGCGTTAACTTTCGTAGGTGACCCGGATCCAGATGCTATTGTTTATCGTGTTCTTGCTTATAGCAGTAAAGGACCGTTAAGCGAAGACTTAGCAGAAGACGAAGCCATTCTAGGTTTTGATACAACCTACGACTATATTAAAATTCTAGTTAACGCAGACAACGTTGCTAACGTTGACCCGGACGACGGAGCAAAAACATTAGGTGCTACCGCAGGCGATACTAAGATTGCTATCGACCGTGTTAACGAAGTTGATGTTGAAGAGCGTTTAAACACAGGCGACATGATTTTAGCATGGGATGGTAAGATCCACAAAGTGTTAAGTTACACAGACTTAGGTCTAGTTGCAGGTTACGGTATTGTTGAAATTGAAGACGTTACTGCTAAGTGTTTAAGTGGAACTACAGCAGAAGGTTTAAACACTCCAGTAGATCCAAACTTTAACTTAGATATCGCCGAACCTCCAACATTACGTTGCGGCTTAGCAGAAACTGAACCTGCCGAAGTTATTGTTCGTATTAGTACATGTCGTGTAACAGGTCATGACTTCTTAGATATTGGTACAGGTAGTTATAACGATACAAACTTCCCAAGTAAGATTTACGGTGCTCCAAAAACACCTAACCAAGCACGTGAAGTTACAGAACGTACAAGAGGACGTTGCTTCTATGTAACAACAGACCAAAACGGTATCTTCCGTGTAGGACGATTCTTCACAGTTGACCAAGGTACAGGTCGTGTTACATTTGCGGCGTCCATTGCGTTGTCTAACTTAGACGGCTTAGGCTTTAAGCGTGGTGTTACAGTTAGTGAATTCTCAAACGATGACAGATTTGTTGACGGTGCTAACGATGCGTTGCCAACTGAAGCGGCTGTCCAAGGTTACTTAGATAGACGTCTGGGCATGGACAGAAATAATGCCTCTATTGATTCTAGTCAGTTAATTGGTCCAGGATACTTAGACAGAGCAGGTTTATTAACATTTACAGGTCCCGATCCATTAGACATGGGTGGCTTCTTAATTTCTAACTTAGGAAGTCCAGTCGCAGATACTGATGCGGCTAACAAACTATATGTTAGAACACAAGAACTAAGCGATGACAGAGTAGATACTTCTACTGCTCCATCTAGAAGTTTAAACGACTTACTAGTATTCAATGGTGTTAAGTGGGTTAACGCAGAAACTGCAACCATCGGCGACATTCAAGTTGCACTAAACATTGGTACTAAAAATCTTGCACTAAACATCAAAGATAACACTATTATCAACAGCGATGTAAACTCTAGTGCAGGCATCGAACAAAGTAAGTTATCGATGACTGCGGCAAGCACACGTTCTAGTGCATCTGGTATTACACAAGCAGACAGAGGTCTTGCTAGTTTCAAGAGCACAGAATTTACTGCTACAAACGGTTGGATCGAACTACAAACTTCATCTAGCACAACAACTGGTGTTCTACAAACTAAACTACAGTACATTGCCAACGACACATTCTTAGGTAACTTAACAGGTAGTTCTACATACCCACGTCAAGTAACCTCAGGATCAATTGTTACTGCCGGTGATGGTATTAAAAATGCGTCGTTTGCTCCAGGAAGTGTTGGATCAAATGGCCGTGCAATGATTTTAACTGCTATTGGTCCAAACACTTATAGCACAACAAACATCACAACATCTGCACAAGCAAGTTCGTTGATTCAGTCAGATGGTAGCGGCCGTGTAGCAGTTGCACAGTTAGACTTAACATCTAGCAGTTATAAGACATTAAGTGTATCTAGTACAACACTTAACATGACAACACCTGGCGGTGTAGACTTCATGACTGCTGTTGGTGCAAGTGCGGGTGCAACTACAATTACAACAGTTGGTACGTTAAGTGTAAATGCTCTTACATCGGCAAGCACAACTACATTTAGTCCTGCTAACGCTACAGTAACTTTAAGCCCAACTGGAACTGGAACAGTTACTATTGCTCCTGCTACTGTTGGTTCTATTAACAACATGAACATTGGTGCAACTACTAGAGGTAGTGGCGCATTTACAAGTTTAGCGGCAAATAGTACTGTTACATTGACTGCTAACCAAGCAGTAACAGGTGCGGCAAACGGTACTGGTACACTACAAGTTACAGGTGGCGCAGGCATTAGCGGCGACTTACGTGTAGGCGGTACAATCTACGGTGGCATTGTTGGTAACCTTAGCGGGTCTCTAAGTTTAGGATCTTATCTAAGTTATAACACAGGCACAACATATGACGGTAGTGCTTCTAGAACAATCAATACCAATGCTACAAGTGCTAATACTGCAAGTACTCTTGTTGCTCGTGACGGTAACGGAGACTTTAACGGACGTTATATTAACAGTAGTTACTTTAACAGTAGCGACGATGTAAACACAGGTAACATTAGTTACATAATGGCCAAGTTTGGCGATAACTACTATCGTTCTGCTACAGCCGCAAAAGTTGCTTCGTTCATCAGCGGACAGTCAATGAACATTGCAGGTAATGCAAGCACCGTTACAATTAACTATAACAACGATAGCAACAGCACGTATCAAATGTTATGGGGTTCAGGTAACGGCGTCTATGGTACAGGTGGAATTTATTGTAATCCTGCAATTGATTATTTGTATGCTAGTGTGTTCAGTGGTCGTGCTACAAGTGCTAACTACGCTGACTTGGCTGAAAAATATCTAGCAGATGCAGATTACGAAACAGGAACAGTTGTTGTATTCGGTGGTGACGAAGAAATCACAGTTACAGACAAGCACAATGACACAAGAGTTGCTGGTGTTATATCTGAAAAACCTGCTCACTTGATGAATGCAGAGTTAACAGGAGAACATCCACTAGCAGTTGGCTTAACAGGACGCTTACCATGTAAAGTTATTGGCAAAGTTAAGAAAGGTGATATCCTTGTAACTGCGGCTAAGAAAGGCTTTGCGATTGTTAATAACGATCCAAAACCAGGAACAATCATTGGTAAGAGTTTAGGCAACAAAGACGACTTAGGCGAAGGCTTAGTTGAAATTGTTGTTGGTAGATTCTAAGGAAAACACTATGGCAATATATGACGATTTAGAAGAGATTAACTTAGGTAACGTTGTCAACGACGGTACAGGTGATGACCTAAGAACTGCGTTTGAAAAAGTTAAGACAAACTTAGCATTTCTGTATAACAACGGATATGCTCCAGTTAGTGCAGAAAACATTGGTTCTAGCGGTGTTGGTGTTTTTAAACAGAAGAACGCAAGCAGTAACTTAGAACTAAGAAAATTAGACGGTGTTGATGCTGTAAAACTAACAGTAGTAGGCGACACAATACAAGTAACTTTTGACCCTACTGCTTCTGTAGATTTTAATGGACAAAATATCACTAACGTAGGGACTGTTACAGCCACTACAGTTAATGCTAATATAACTGGCACTTTAACTGGTAATGTTGTGGGATTGATTAGAAACGGCGGAACGGAGTTGCAGAACCCGTTCGTGGACGTTACAGTTTTAAATAGACAGGTAAATACATTTGACTATGGTGGCATTGAACCTACATATACCAATCCTATAGCGTATTTGCTAAATGAGATTGGTACAGACATGGGCACAATTACAGAACCTAGCCCAATTAGTATAGATGCTGGAACTATAGCATAAGGAGAGAATAGAATGGCATTACAAATCCGTAGAGGAACAACCGCTGAAAGAACCGCAAGAAGATTCCTTGAAGGCGAATTAATTTACGATACAGAACTCAGCGAAGTGTTTGTTGGTGATAGTACCAACGGCATAGATGGAACACTTGGCGGTCGAAGCGTAACTGCGTTTACTTCAGAAGAAGCACAAGATGCTATTCGAGACCTGTTTGCGGCTGGTACACATACAAATATTAGTTTTGGATACAACGACGTAGGTAACAGCATTAGTGCAACAGTTAACTTGTCAAGTTATACTGGCAATATCACAGCATCTGGAACTATTACAGCAAGTGGGTTTAACGGCTGGTTAGAAGGTAACGTATTTGCAAACGATTCAACTCTCCTCGTTGATGCAGGTAACGGCAGAATTCCAGCAGAAGTTGTTCAAGGAACATTCACAGGTTCTGTAGTAGGTAACGCTAGTAGTGCAACTGTTGCGTCTACAGTAACGTTAACAGCAACAGATAGTACAAGTGCAACACATTATCTAACATTTGTTGACACAGCAACTGGTAACGAAACTGTTAGAACAGACACAAGTTTAACATACAATCCTAGCACAAACACATTAACAGCAGGAACATTTAGCGGTGCATTTAGCGGCACGCTAACTGGTAACGTTATTACTAGCACTATTGATTCATCCGACTCTAGTGCAATTACTGTCGTACCTGCGGCAGTGTTTAACTCAGATGTTACTGTTGAAAATACACTAAACACTTCACACTTAAATGCTACTGCGTTAGCAAACGTAACTGTCACAGACTTGACAGGATTTAGTTTCCAGCCAGACGTACTTAATGTAAACGTAGTTTGTAACAACACATTGACTTCAGGGCCTGCCATTAACTTCACAGTTAGTTCCGATGCAGATGGATTCTTTAATCCTGGTAGAATTGTTGCATACAGAGATACTAGCGATGTGGGTTTGGTTGAAATTCAAGCGAGAAATATTAACAACGGCGCTATGACTAGTGTTGTTCAATTCAGTGCTTATAACGGTGCTCAATTTAATAGTGCGATTGTTGCATTAGGTGGATTTAACTTACAAAATACACTAGGCAGAACTGCTCCTGCAACAGCCGCTGGCGTAGAAGGCGACTTTGAAGGTGACATGTTCTTTGCCCAAGACGGCGGCACTTGGTACTTGTACTACTGTACTGCTGACTGGGTAGACGGTTTATCAGATATTTGGGTTCGTTGGGCCGCTGGCGCAACCTGGTAATTTTTAATACCCGGTACCGATAAATAGTGTATCGGGAATTAAAAAATGCTGAATATTTGGAATCAACCTTCGGGCTATAGTTTTAACACATATAGCGAACGACAAACCCAAACAATACCTTTACCCATAATTTCGGGAGCAGACTTAACCGGCGTGACCTTTAGTGTCATTGCTGGGAGTCTGCCCGCTGGTTTACGTGTAGTTTATGACACAAACTTAACTACATGGGTCATCAAAGGATCTCCATTAGAAGTAGCAACAAATACTACTTCAACATTTGTTATTAGAGCATCCAACGGTTCTGAAATATCTGACAGAACATTTAGTATGACTATCGACGGCCCAGACGCACCTGTATGGGTCACTGCTGGACAAGATCCAGACATTCAAATATACGATTACGATGCAGGAGAAACATATTCTCCTGGAATGATTATAAGAAGAACTGTAAGTTCAGTTAGCACGTTATACGAAGTAACTGAAACTGTTACAGGCGTGACTCCCCCAAACAGCGACTACTATCAAGTTTTCACAGAACCCGATAATGCGTTACCTGTTGGTCCTGTAACTACTCGTGTTTCTTCTATAGTAAGTGCTAGTAGAACTAGCAATTTAGTAACGTTGACCACTGCCGCTACACATGATTTTGTGTTCGGAAACAAAGTGACTGTATTAACTGACTCTGTAGATATTAACATAGTAAACGCAGAAGTCTTACAGCCGTTGCCAAATCCTGGCGAAACTTATGACGATTACTTAATTAGAGTTGCTAATACAGTAACATACAATAAATTAGGAGCAAATTTTAGTTCCAGATCTCAAAGTGGTACAATTACTTTAGTAAGAGATCCTTTAACATTTGTCTTAGATAATAGTCCTGTAGATTTTCAATTACAAGCAACGGATACAGATCTATCTTCCAACGATTCATTAGAGTACTTTATTGGAGACGGTGACGGAGAATTACCGCCTGGCTTAACACTAAGCACAACAGGAAGAATTACAGGGTTTATTGATCCAATCCTTGCCTTAGACATTACAGCAAGAACAGGCTTCTTTGACAGCAACTTGTTCGATGCTTATCCATATGATTTTGGTAAGAGACCTAACATCGGCGAAGAAGATTATCTAAATTACATTACACCTCGCAAACTAAATCGCAACTATGAATTCATTGTTAGCGTCAGCGATGGTGAAAGTATTTCAAGAAGAAGATTTAGAATTTATGTTGTAGGTGATGACTTCTTAAGAACCGACAACACAGTTATGCGTGTTGGCGATGGCGCTTATACTGCTGACAGTACTTACTTAAGAGCACCTATTTGGTTAAGTGCATCTAATCTTGGTTTAAGAAGAGCAAACAACTATGTAACAATTATGTTAGATGTGTTTGATCCTAATCCAGATATTGGACCTGTAAGATACGAACTTGCAAGTTTAAATGACGACTTAACAGAAAGCAAACTACCTGACGGACTGTACTTAGATCCCGAAACTGCTGAAATATTTGGATTTGCTCCGTATCAGCCTGCTATTACTAAAGAATTTAAGTTTACTGTTAATGCTATAAAGTATGATAAAGAAAACTTAACAGAAGTTGAAGTTGCTATTGTTGTTGCGGATGACGCACCTATTGGTCAAAACTTTTTAAGAATACTTCCTTTACCGGCAGAAGACGTAAGTTTACTAATCGGAGATGTTATTAGAATCGGTCCTAGTGTTTATACTATGACTGAATACGTAAGCAACGACGTTATCGGTGGCACAGCATCTATTTTACGATTAGCAGAAAATTTATTAACTAACGTTACCGATGGTTTAATTATTAGTAAATTATACAACCAGTCTGTGGACGAGTTTTCTTTCCAACTTTCTCCAAAGACATTTAGTATTGCAATCTTAGGAGAAGTAGACAGCGTAATTCAGTTTACTACAGACAGCGACCTAGGATCTATCAAACCAAGTTTCCCAAGCAGATTTGCTGTCGAAGCCACAACTACTGTTCCTAACGCTGTTTTAAAATATTCACTAGTAAGCGGAACACTACCTGAAGGATTAACTTTAAAATCTTCTGGAATTATTGAAGGTAAGATTAATCAATTCCGTGCAAATAGCGTGTCTGGCTTTACATTGTTTGATGGTGGAGCAACTACATTCGATGGCGATGCTATGACTGTTGACCGTAGTTATAGATTTATTGTTAATGCACAGGACCAGTTTAGATATAGTTCAGTAAACAAAGAATTTATTATTACAGTTAGCGAAGGAACGCTAACATTGTATAGTAACATCTATACTAAACCGTTGCCTAAACAAGAAAAGAGAGAATTGTTTTATAACTTTATTAACGACACAACAATCTTTACTCCAGAGAAAATTTATCGCTTAGGCGATCCAAACTACGGATTACAAACAGAATTAAAAATGTTAGTGTATGCAGGAATAGAAAGTAAAGAAATGCCAGAGTATATGGCGGCGCTTTCTAAGAACATTCGTCGTAAGCGTTATAGAATTGGAGAATTGAAAAAAGCCGTTGCTAAGATCAACGGAAACAACGATATTGTATATGAAGTAATTTACTTAGAAATACTAGACGATTACGAAATTGGTAACAAAACTGCCGCTAATCGAATTAAACTAAACAATGGAGTTAATAGCCCATTAAAGATTAATCAGGCTCGACGAAATCCAGTCGATGGTAAACTAGGATCGTTTGATTCTGGTAGTAAAGTTGTTACCTACGAAAACGGCTACGTAAACGGAAGATTAAATGCTCCTGCTTTTGACAGATTCAGTCCTATTAATAGCCCAATTACCATCGATAGTGCTAACGTTAATGTCAGCGGCGAAGACATGGAATATGTTTACCCAAGTAGCATTAAAAACGTTAGAGCTAATATTGCCGAAGTTGGGCTAACTGAAAACGAGTTTTTACCTCTATGGATGACTACTCCGCAAACTAATAGGGTTGCGGCTACAGGGTATATTAAAGCCGTTCCGTTATGCTACTGTAAGCCTGGGGAAGGGCAATACATTTACGACAACATCGTAAACAATGGATTTGATTTTAGTCAACTAGACTTTGAAATTGATAGATTTATTATCGATTCAGACATTAACGACGTGCAGGAAAAGTACTTAAAATTCCATAATGCACGTTATAACATATGATAAATATCGTATAAAGGATACTTAATAACATGGCATACCGTGAAACACAAATTGATGAAAACTTTCCAGTAGCGGGAGTTGATAACGAAAGCCAGGGCTTTCGTGATAATTTTTCTGCAATTAAAGATACGCTAGTTCAAGCAAAAGCAGACGTTCTTGCACTACAAGAATCGAGACTAGATATTTCTAGCCCTAGCACAGATTTAAGCGGAAACACCATCGAGAATGTAAACTTAAAGTCCGAAACATACGAATTCAATGACGGTGCTGGCATTAGCTCTAGTCAAAACGTAAGTTATGCTTCTGGCTCGTTTCACTTACTAGGATTGTCCGGCGGAACTGAACTTGCTCCAGTTGAACTAGTCTTGTCCGATATTCCAAGTACAGGTGTTGCTAGGTTCCAAGTTGCTTTATACGGTGATGGCACAGAAAGATTCTTTAGTTTTAATACAGAAACTACAGGAAACTTTTTTGTGGACGGCTCTTGGCCAACACTGAGTGTTACTGCCGCAACAGATGATTTTAAACTTTTTGAACTTTGGACTTACGACGGCGGTAATAACGTTTTTGCAAGATACCTTGGTACATTTAGTGCTTTATGATACACCCTTTAGCAGAAGATTTTAGCCAACTTAAAGATGCTGAGATTGAAAACAAAATTCAATCTCTTAGCAAAAAGTACTTTATGTCTGGCGGAAACTTAGCAGTTCAAAACCAGATTGTAATGTTATTAGACATGTACAAAGAAGAATTGTCCAATAGAAGACGCAAACTCTGGGAAGAACAATACCAAAAACGCGATACAGACCTTGACAGCCTCATTAATGTTAGTTAAAATAACTACATGAGAGTAGACAGTTTAGGCATTCCGGTTTTTTCAGCAGACGACATTTTTAACTTGATTTATCAAGGCAATGTTAATGCTTTGGAAAAAATACTTGCGGAACCTAGCGCAGAAGTAAATGAATTTAATTTAAATTCGGACAATATCTCAATTAAACAGTACAGCCCACTAGACCTTAGTCAAGAAACGTTTGATGCGGCTATGCAACGAAACTGGTTCATGCCCGACGAATATAAGGACATGGACATAGAAAGTTTTTTAGTTAGTGTTTGTCCAAAGCAAAACTATCAAAGATTAATAGAAGAATTACAAGAATTTCGAGCCAGAAATATGCTAGATTTGTTACGATGGTTAAAGTATTTTGTAGATACTTGCCGTGCTAACAATGTTGTATGGGGTGTAGGACGGGGTTCAAGTGTAGCCAGTTATGTGTTATTCTTACTAGGAGTACACAGAATTGACAGTATCAAATATAATTTAGACTGGCAAGAATTCTTGAGATAAGTACATATATTAAGGAGACATGAATCATGCCTATGAAACCAGCACCAAAAAAGGTTTATCGTACAGCAAACGGTAAAACTGTAGATATGGATTTACTACGTCAGCGCAACGAATTAACACCGGCTGTAGGAAATTCCAGAGTTAATGCTCGCGGAGACGAATTGGGCCCAGGTGGCAAAATCGTTCGCAAGCGTGAAGACATTTTAAAAGACTTTTACGAACAATCAGAATTACCACAAGAAAAGGAATAATAAATGCGGACAGCAGTTAAAGGTGAATTAAGGCCTTTACGTGATAACGTGTTCGTTTCCGATATGGACTTCGGCGAACAACAAACTAAAGGCGGCATTGTATTGCTCAGTGACGATGCTAAAGATCACGGTATTCACCCACGTTGGGGGAAAGTATTTGCTAAGGGAAATGAAAATAGGGACGACTATGGCATTGGTCATTGGGTCCTTGTTAAACATGGTCGATGGACTAGAGGTATCAAATATGAAACTGATACTGGAGAAGAAGTTATTATACGTATGATAGACACAGACGACGTATTATGCTGGAGCGAAACTAAACCTGATTCAACAACTGTACTAGGAAACCTATGACAAATCCGTTTCGTGATCAAGAAAAATTTATGCGAGCTTGCGACCAATCTGTCGAAGATTGGAATGACTCTCAGTTCGATTTATACATCGACTTAATCGATGAGGAACGAAAAGAACTACAAGAAGCAATTGACGCAAAAGATCCTGTTGAAATCGTTGATGCACTAACTGACATCCTAGTTGTAACCATCGGTGCTTTACATAGTATGGGAGCAGACGCCGAGGGTGCTTGGAAGGAAGTTATGAAAACTAACTTTGCCAAAATTGACAAAGAAACAGGCAAGGTACGAAAGCGCGAAGATGGCAAGGTATTAAAACCACTAGGTTGGGTTCCTCCTGACTTAAAACCATTTGTAAAGAAGAATGTATAGAGTTGTTTATGTTACATATAATATACGGAGATCCAAAGATTTTGAAACGATAAGTGAAGCGTTTAATTTTTGGGGACGGCTTCCTTTCGAGTCGTTTTCCGAAATGTACAAAATAGGGTCTTGACAGACCCTATTTTTTTCTATATAATATTGTTATGAAAATCGGATTTACTTGTAGCAGTTTTGATTTGTTTCACGCAGGGCATGTTATGATGCTCGAAGAAGCAAAGAAACAATGCGACTTCCTAATAGTTGGGTTGCAGACTGACCCAACTATCGACCGGCCCGAAAGTAAAAATAAACCCGTACAAGGTGTGTTTGAAAGGTGGGCGCAGTTAAAAGCCTGCAAATTTATAGATCAAATAGTTCCGTATTCGACTGAAAAAGAACTGAGGGATATATTGCTTTCTTTTCCTATAGATGTTAGAATATTAGGAGAGGAATATAAAGGCAAGAACTTTACTGGACATGATATTCCAATGGAGTTTTATTTTAATCAACGCAGGCACAGTTTCTCAACATCGGAACTGCGACAGCGTGTAATTGAGGCTAGCAAATGAAGTGTGATCACTGCGGTGAAAATATTAAAATGGATTGTAATTGGAGGCAAGGACGTTGTCCTCATATACCGCCGATGATTAATCCTCATTCGTTTAGATTTTATAATCTCTTACAAACAATCAAAGGATGGTTTAAAAATGGAAATTCAACCTAAAGACACAAGTAAGTGGCATTTTAGGATTAGTATTGTTAAGAGCGGTATGCGTTTTGCGGCCGCGTTCAGATTAATTCAAGGCGATATGATCGGAGCAGGTGTGTTCTTCATTATTGCAGAAGCATTAGGTATTGCGGAGGAAATGTTTTGAGAGAACTATGGGTAGAAAAATATCGTCCTAAGACAGTCGAAGGTTATGTGTTCAAGGACGAGACCTTAAAAGGTCAAATTGAAAAGTGGATTAAAGACAAGGCTATTCCACATTTACTGTTCAGCGGAAACGCAGGCACAGGTAAAACAACTCTGGCAAAAGTATTGCTTAACGAAATTGGAGTTGAAGACACAGATGTCCTTATTGCCAACGGTAGTAAGGAAGGACGTAAAATTGAATGGGTAGATAAACTCATCGGCTTCTGTCAAACTATGCCGTTTGGTGACTTTAAAGTTGTATTAATTGACGAAGCAGACTATATGAACAAAGATTCTGTACAGCCTGCACTTCGTAACTTAATGGAGGATTACAGTCAAAGCGTACGATTCATTTTTACTTGTAACTATCCACACAGGATTATTACTCCAGTAAAAAGTCGCTGTCAAGAAGTACATATTGAAAAAACTGACTTAACAGAGTTTACTGCTCGTGTGGCAACTATCTTGGTTGAAGAAAACGTCGAGTTTGATTTAGATACGCTAGACACGTATGTCAAAGGAACATATCCAGACTTGCGTAAGTGTATTAACAATGTTCAAATGAACAGTTTAACAGGAAAACTTGTTATTCCTGAAGAAGTTGACGGTAGTGCAGACTACAGAGTAGAAATGGTTGACTTGTTTAAAAAGGGCAAGATTAGCGAAGCCCGTAAACTGTTGTGTAGTCAAGCTCGTCCAGAAGAAATGGAAGAAATCTATCGGTGGATGTATGATAACATTTCCATGTTTGGCAAGGACGAAGCAACTCAAGACAACGCTGTATTAGTTATTAAACAGGCATTAGTGGACCATGTCGCTGTTGCTGATCCAGAAATTAACCTTGCGGCTACATTGATTAGATTATCTCGCTTACAATGAAAACAAGGTTAAAAGAAGCGTACATGAAAACCGCAGAAACATTTGCGGAACTTTCACACGCTCGCAGACTACATGTTGGCGCTATCATTGTAAAGGATGATAGAATTATTTCAATCGGTTATAACGGCATGCCAGCAGGCTGGGATAACAACTGCGAGGAAAAAGTTTATAAAATCGACGGTTGGTTAGTCGACGAAGAAGGTTGTTATGAACTTAAAACCAAACCGGAGGTGTTACATGCAGAAACAAACGCAATCGCTAAGTTGGCTAGAAGTACTGAATCTGGTCTTAATGCTAGTATCTTTGTTACTCATAGTCCTTGCATTGACTGTGCCAAACTTATATATCAAAGCGGCATTAATGCTGTCTATTATCGCAATGCTTATCGTTCAGAAGATGGAATATCGTTCCTCCGACAATCGGGAGTAAAAGTAGAGCAACTCGAAAAGGACGCCTAAGCGTCCTTTTTTATTGATTAAAATTAGTCACCGTAAACCGATAGGACCTCCTTCACTGCATCATGGCGCTCGATATCTTTCATACCAAACTGCACAAGATCTAAATGTTGTAGATTTTTGTCTTGTAGTCTTTGGCAGAAGTCGATCAAACCGTTGTCCTCCAATCTATCGGCTTGTCTTAAGTCTCCTGTTACGACCATCTTAGAGCCTTCACCTAGTCTAGTTAGCAACATCTTCATTTGATTTGGCGTAGCATTTTGCATTTCATCTGCAATAATATACGCATTCTTGAAGGTGCGACCTCTCATATATGCTAACGGACTGATTTCAATCACGCCCTCACGAATCATATTCTCGATATCCCTGGCGTAATAGTACTCGGCTAGAACGTCAAATATAGGTCTAGTCCATGGAGCCATTTTTTGCTCTAAGGTACCTGGGAGAAATCCGTGCTCTTCGTCTACAGAAACTGCTGGTCGAGTAACCACGATTTTATCTACCAACTTTTCCTTGAAAAGTTTTATGCCTACCTGACACGCTAATAATGTCTTGCCCGTGCCAGCGGGACCCAGGGCGAAAACTATGTTTTTCGCTGGATCTAATAATTTTAATAGATATTCTTCTTGATGTCGATTGCGTGGAACAACGTTTACTCGCTGTTTCTTCTGCGGAAGGTTTTGTGGGACTGTGTGTTGAAAGTGCTGAAACTCAATAACATTTTCGTTATGAAAACGCTTTTTGGCTCTTTTTGTCGTCATTAACTGCTCTCCTTTTGAGGCGTAGGACGTCATTGTCACTCACTTTCTGTAGGACAACGAGAGGTCCTACCAAAATATTTAACATTGTGACAAAAAATAGAACTGATACTATATCAAAATGCTCAAGATAAATACTTCATCAAAGGGTGATTTAAAAATGCGCGATATTTTAGACGTTATAGAAAACATTAACACTATCTACAATAACAACAGTAGCCTGGCTATCCTCAAAGATTTTGAGCGTGTATTCGACGAGCTAGATATGTATGTGTTTGAAAACTGGAGAGACGGTGAACTCATCGAGGGGCCAGTTGTTGACAGACACTGGGTAACTGCTAGTTTCATGTGGCCAAAGATGCAAATGCCTAACCCACAGGCCGCAAAGCGTCTTATTGAATATGGTTGTGGTGTAAAGTACAAGCGCGATGTAATTGTTAAGCCTAGACAAATTAAAGAACCCGACGACATTAGACCAGGAACAAAATTAGGCAAACTTGACGAACAAGAAATTTGGGTTGTTGAAGTTAGCATGCCAAAGAAACTAATGTTAGAAATTTTCCGCGGTTATCACAATCAAGTAATGAGTGAATTAGAACCAGCAAACGATCAACGAGCTCCTGAACTAGCAACACCTCCAGCAGGTGAAGCAACAGCAGGAGCACCACCGGCGGCCACTGCCGCTCCGGTACCAGGAGGAGAAGCAAGTGCCGCACCAGCCGCTTAATGAAGATAGTTTAAAAGCCAACGACTTGATTAACTTAGTTAATCGAGTGTTTGAAGTTGACAACTACAAATCAAAGATGGGCGACGACGCCGATGTCGTTGTCTTAAGTTTTACTGTTGAGAGTCGTGCTCCAGCAGAAGACCTAGTAAGTTTTATAGAAAAGGGATATAGTTTTGTATTAGATGCAGACATGAGTCCCGGTGAACTAGAAGACGGAAAATATAGAGTTTTTGTAGAACTTCAGCGTGGTCACAAAGTTGCAGAAGAAATTACAGAAATGCTTTATGGTTTACAAAAACTTACAGGCATTGAAGATTTTAAATTTAGATATCACAAGAGTTTTGATAGTTTAGATGCTAACGAAGAAAAACTAAACGAAATGATTCCTCACAATGCTATGTTGTACAAAGAACGTATGCAAGCCGAGGAACTAAATAGTTACGAACAGTTCTTCAACAACAGTATGTTAGAAAGTGTTCGTATGGCGGGCGACGTTATCGAGTTCAAAAAGATATGGGCAGAGCCAATTAAATTCAAGTATGTGCTTTCCGGTAAGAAACAAGATGTGTTAGAAAGTATCGAAGATAAGATTTCTATGTCTTATAAAGATATGGCTGAGATTATGTTTTTAACCAAATACATTGGAAATTACAACATTACCAAACTAGGTGATAAGTTTATGCTCGAAAGTCGCGGTCATGCTATTATTTTGGAGAAACTATAATGAGTTTTACATTTGATTTTAGAAAGGACCAGTTAGCACAGATTATTCCAGGTAACCCATACTTGGATCACTGGTTCGATGCATTAAACGAAATTTTACCAGAGTACGAAATTAATACTCCACAGCGTGTAGCGGCTTTCCTGGCACAATGCGCTCACGAGTCTGGCGGATTCCGTGCTTTGAAAGAAAACTTAAATTACAAAGCACCTACACTACGTAAGATTTTTGCCAAGTACTTCCCAGACGATGCTATTGCTAATCACTATGCTAGTTTACCTAACAAGCAAGAAGCAATCGCTAACAGAGTCTATGCTAACCGTATGGGCAACGGACCAGAAGAGTCTGGAGATGGCTTCCGTTACTGCGGACGTGGACTTATCCAATTAACTGGTAAGGATAACTACACATGGTTTGCCGCAAGTTTAGAAATCCCTGTAGAAGAAGCCGCAGAATATCTACAAACATTCGAAGGCGCTGTACAAAGTGCTTGCTGGTTCTGGGAAACAAATAACTTGAATGTTCAAGCAGACGCAGGCGATATCAAGTTAATGACTAGAAAGATTAACGGCGGTTATATTGGTTTAGAAGACCGCATTAAGCATTACAACCACGCACTACACGTTTTTGGAGCCTAACTAAATGTGGCAACTTCATTGGATTATTAGTTTAATCCCAGATGCTGTTTTAAACTTCATCTACTGGGCAATCATTGTTGCTGGTATTACTGGGGTTGCCGCAAGTTGGATTGCTCGATGGATTCCATTTTACGGACAATATGCTCGCATTTTAAAACCACTAGGTGTTGTACTAATCATTTTAGGTGTTTACCTAAAAGGCGGGTATGATACTGAAATGGCTTGGCGCGATAAACTACATGCTGCCGAAGAAAAGGCACGTTTAGCAGAAGAGCAAGCAAAGAAAGTTAACACAGAAATTGTTACTGTTTACAAAGATCGTGTTAAAGTAGTTAAAGAAAATGTAATTGTGTACCAAGACAGAATAAAAGAAGTTGAAAAAATCATCGACAAGGAATGTAAAGTTGCTCCTGAAGTAATTACAATCCATAACGATGCGGCTAAGAATAGAAAAGCAGGAGAAACAAAATGAGAATTTTATTACTCCTTCCTACACTATTGCTTACCGGCTGTTTAAGTACTGCTCCTAAGTTTCCTGATATTCCAGAGGACATTAAAAAAGCATGTCCTGAACTTAAAGAAGCAGAGCAATCACAACAAATGAGCAAACTACTAGATACAGTAGTTCAAAACTATGGCACATACTACGAATGCCGTGTAAAAGTCGATGCATTTATCGAGTGGCACACAAGGCAGAAAGAGATTTTTGACAAAGCAGTTAAATAAACATAGCAGATAAAGGAGCGATTAATGGCATTACATGATTCCATTTTAAAACTGATCAATAAAGAACCTAAAGACGAAAGCGCACCAAAGCCAGCGCCAGGTTCTCGTAGCGAACGTGAAGCAAAGATTAAAGACAAAGCAGGTATGGTTATTTCCGTATTTGCATTATTCTTGGCAGTAAATTCTTGGTACGGTGGGAAGTTGTCTAGTACAGTATTAAACAATACGCTAGGTGCTAACAATGCGTGGGCACAGTATCAAGCAAAGAACAATCGTTTAGTAAGTTATGAAATTGCTAGTAAGACAACTAGCGATCCTGCTTTAAAGAAAGAATTTAAAGCAGAAGCAGAACGTATGGATGCTGACAAGAAAGAAATTGCTGTCAATGCACGTAAGATGGAAGCAGAAAGAGAAACTGCTAAGAAGTCTAGTCCGTGGATTGGTTATGCATCAACAGCATATCAACTTGCTATTGTTGTGTTATCAGCAAGTATTCTAGCAGTTAGTATGCCTATGTTTTGGGCAAGTTTTGCAGTAGCAGGCGTCGGGTTGTTTTTAAGTGCCCAGGGCGTGTTATTGTTTTTATAATTTTTAAGTCAGGAGCGAAACATGACAGAGTATAAAGATATGAGTGATTCAGAAAAGAAAAAAGAAGATTGGATGAATAATAAATGGCGTCCAATGATGGGTTGGTTATACATGGCAGTTTGTGCATTTGACTTTGTAATCTTCCCTATCTTGTGGAGTTTATTACATGCAATTATGCATTCAACTAACATGACACAATGGCAACCGTTAACACTACAAGGTGCTGGCTTATTCCACATCGCAATGGGTGCTGTATTAGGTATTGCCGCATTGGGTCGTACACAAGAAAAATTAGCAGGAGCAAATAATGGCGGAGCATCACCAGCACCAACAGGCTTTGGCGTACCTAGCCCAGCACCAAGCAGTTTCCAGGCACCAACTGCGCCAAGTTTCGGAGCACCAAGTGCCCCAAGTAGTTTTGGCGGAGGTGGCTTTGGAAGCGTACCTAGTAAGCCAGCAACACCAGCACCAAGTTTTAGTGCTCCAGCAACAGCGTCAGTAGGTTTTTCGTCCTCAGGTAAGCCAATGCCGGTTCAACCTGATCAACCAGAACTCTAAAGGAGAGTAATATGAAAAAATTAGTAGCATTATTAATTGCATCAGCATTTGTAATGCCAGTATTAGCAGAAGAAGCCAAACCAGAAACAAAAAAGGTTTGTGTAACTCAAAAAGATGCTAAGACTGGTAAAGACAAAGAAGTTTGTAAGAACGTCAAAATCCATAAGAAGCATGACGGAACCAAACCAGAAGATGTTAAAAAAGCAGATCCTAAAAAGAAATAAATCTTGACATCGACAAAGAAGGTATAGTATAATTACTACTATACCTTTTTTCATTTATGACTATGGACTATTATTCAGTACTAGGCGTTTCAAAAACAGCAAGCCAAGACGAAATTAAAAAAGCCTACAGAAAGTTGGCGGCAAAGCACCATCCTGACAAAGGAGGTAATACTGCCGAATTCCAAAAAGTAGAAGAGGCTTACAGAACATTGGGTGACGAAAAGAAACGCTCGGAATATGATAACCCAATGCCTCAGTACAGTTTCCATACAGGAAACATGCACGACATGAATGATATTTTTGGTGCGATGTTTGGCGGAAGTCCGTTTGGTGGCGGATTTAATGCTCGCAGTCGCAAAAATAGAAATATCAACATTCGTGTTGAAATGACTTTAGAAGAAATTTTAGTTGGTAAGGAAGTAACTGGAACTGTTAGACTTCCTAGCGGAAAAGATCAAGCCATCCAGTTATCTATACCACAAGGTGTACAAACCGGAGACAATATTAAATTTAGGGGTCTGGGAGACAACAGTATTCCCGATATGCCTCGCGGTGATATAATTGCACAAATTGTAGAACTACCTCATCCAAGATTTAGACGCGAAGGTAGAAATCTTATAACCGATTGTACAATATCAGCATTTGAAGCAATTCTAGGAAAGACTATTCGATTCTTTACACTAGAAGGTAAAGAATTAGAAATAAAGATTCCTGCAGGAATACAACCTGGACAAATGATTAAATGCGATAGTTACGGCTTACCAGCAGGACCACATAATCCTCACAGAGGAACATTGTTTATACAAGTGTTAGTAAGTATTCCTAAATCCATTTCATCAGAGGATATTAAACAAATTGAGCAACTATCAAGTCGTTACCAATCCTAAAGAATTTTCTTTAAGGCTAGAGTCAGATCCGTTGCTTTATCAAAAGTTAGAAGACTTTGACTTTAGCTCAGGAGTGGATGCTAATGAAATTGAGTCCTCTATGATTGCAATTATGTCTATATTCAAAGGCATAGGCATTGCCGCTAATCAAGTTGGGTTTGATAAACGAGTAATTGTTATTAAACCCAAAGGACAACAACCATTTGCTATGTTTAACCCTGTTGTTGTAGAAAGTTCCAAATCACGCACAGACGAAGAAGGATGTTTAAGTTTCCCCAATTTATACATTCCTATAGAAAGACCAAACGAAGTTACTGTCAAATACCTTGACAAAGAACAAAAAGAGTGTACAATTACTTTAAGCGGTTATGATGCTAAGTGTGTCTTACATGAAATTGACCATTTAGACGGAATAACATTTACCAAACGTGTAAGTACAATGAAATTAGCATTCGCTTTAAAAAAGAGGAAAATAAATGGTAGAACCAAGTGATCAACTGCAAGTAGTTTTTGAAAAGGCAGTAGCAGACTGCAAAAAGTTAGGACACGAATATGTTACTTTGGAACATTTGGTGTTTGCCATGCTCTGTGAAGAAAAGTTTTTCGAACTAATCGTTAACTTTGGCGCAGATGGCGAGTATATTAAAACAAACCTCGAACACTACTTAAAGAATCAACTCGACGACATCAAAGTTGATCCTATTCCAAAAGGTTTTAAACCTAAAAAGACACAGACTGTTGAACGTGTGTTGAATCGTGCATTTACACAAGTGTTGTTCAGCGGACGTCAAAGCATTGAACTAATTGATGTATTCCTTAGCGCATTAAGTGAAAAGCGCAGTTATGCTATTTTCTATGTAAACAAAGGTGGAGTAGACCGCGACAAGTTTGCAGATTTCATTAATAGCGAAATTGAAGACGAGGAAGAAGAACAAGTAACAGATGCTCAAAGCGAAAAAGCGTTAAGAGCATTTACTACAAACCTAAATGAAAGCGTCAAGAAGAGTAAAGTCGATCCTGTTATTGGCAGAGAAATCGAACTCGAACAAATTGCCCTGGGCCTTGGCCGCAGAACTAAAAATAACGTTTTGCTAGTTGGCGATCCTGGTGTAGGTAAAACTGCTATTGCCGAAGGTATGGCGTTTAACATCGTTAACGGCAATGTTCCCGAATTCTTAAAAGACTATACAGTTTATAACTTAGACATTAGCTCGATGCTTGCCGGTAGTAAGTATCGCGGCGATTTCGAAGAACGTTTTAAATTAGTTCTTAAAGCATTGCAAAGCAAAGGCAAGACTGTATTGTTTATCGACGAAGCACACATGATGAGTGGCGCAGGTGCAGGTGGACAAAGTAATAGCAACGACCTTGCTAACATGATGAAGCCAGCATTGAGTAAAGGTAACATCAAAGTTGTTGCTAGTACAACCTGGGAAGAATTCCGTAAGTACTTTGAAAAGGATCGTGCGTTAATGCGTCGATTCCAACGTGTTACTGTTGACGAGCCAACACCGGAAATGGCTATTGATATTCTCAAAGGTATCAAGAAGTATTACGAAAAACACCACAACGCAGAAATCACAGACTCTGCTATTGAAACGGCTGTTAAGTTAAGTGTCAAATACTTGACTGATAAAAAACTACCAGACAAGGCTATCGACTTAATTGACGTAGCATGTAGTCGCTTTAATTTGAAAGACAGCGAACACAAGATTGTTGACACATCTGAGATTCAATACGAATTAGCAAAGATGGCTAAACTTCCTGTGGACACAGTTAAGGAAAAAGAAAGCGAAAATCTTGCAAGTCTTGAAAAGAACCTTAAAGGTGAAGTTTATGGCCAAGACGACGCCATTACAGAAGTCGTCGATAAAATTCTCGTTGCACAAGCAGGTTTGAAAGCAGACAACAAACCTATTGGTTCATTTGTGTTCATGGGCCCAACTGGTACAGGTAAAACTGAAACTGCTAAACAACTTGCTCGTCAACTAGGCGTTCCTATGATTCGATTTGATATGTCAGAGTATCAGGAGAAGCATAGTGTATCTAAGTTAATTGGTAGCCCTCCAGGTTACGTTGGCTTTGAAGATAATGCAGGCTTGTTAATTACTAAACTGCAAGAGAACCCACATTGTGTTCTTTTGTTAGACGAAATTGAAAAGTCACATCCAGATGTTTCAACTATCTTGTTGCAACTAATGGATAACGGCAAAGTTACAGGCAGTAATGGTAAGGAAGCAGATGCTAGAAACATTGTGCTAATTATGACCACTAACTTAGGTGCGGCTGACGCTGAAAAGAACGTAATCGGATTTGGCAGTCAAGACAACGACTACGAAGACAAGGAACTTAAAAAGTTCTTTGCTCCAGAGTTCCGTAACCGTTTAGATGGTATCATTACATTCGGCAAACTCAGCAAAGAAACAATGATTAAGATTGTTGGTAAGTTCTTAGTTGAGCTTAAGAACCAAGTTAAAGAGAAAAACATTAAGATTACTATCAGTGATGAAGCAATCGACTACTTGGTTGAAAAAGGCTTCGACAAGCGAATGGGTGCTCGTCCGTTACAGCGTGTTATTGACAAAGACATTAAGCGTCAGTTGTCTAAAGAAATGCTGTTTGGCAACTTGAAACAAGGTGGATCTGTTAAGATTGACGTCAAGGACGACCAAATTGTTTTGACAATGCAACATGAAACTGTACAAAAACACGAAAACGTCTAAACTATTCTTTGACAAGTTTGTTAACAAGGTAACTGTTGTTACTCCTGTTGCTTCTGAATTTAGAAATAACAAAATGGAGTACACAAAAACTTCGTTAGCAAACTTGTTACTAAGAATATCGAAGTCGGAAAACAAATCCGTATCTGTTACGGCGTGGACTAAGCGCATGGTTAACGAAACCGATGTCAAACTTGCTGTTGCCCTTTGCAATTTGCTTGCCGACACAAAGTCTGATTACGCCATTAGAGTCGAAGGTCCGTGGTTAGGGATCTACAGCAACGATGACGCATTGATAGATAACATCGTTGCCAATAACATGGTAAAAGAAGTGTCAAAACCTGCAAGCTCAAAGGTTAGGGACTTCTTGTTAGCAAACCCTAATAGTATTATATCTAACAAATATACGCACAAATACAGGGTTACAGTTAACCCGTTGAAAGAATCTTCGGCTAATTTCCACAGTTGGGCTGAAAAGATTCCGACTATTAAACTATTGAAACGTACCTACAGAACTGAAGGGTACTTTTATGCTAGTAACGAAAAAACTCTGGGCATGTGCCGCTTGTTTCTGGGCAATAAACTGCGAAGAGTTGACACTTTGTACTTAGAGAGCGAAATTTAAGACAGTCGCAAACTAGCATAAATACTATAATACTGGTGCTTATGCTATGAAAATTAATGATATTGATTCACAATTAGAACAGTTTAAGGACGTTGACTTTGTCGACGACCTAAAGTTCTTTATGCACAACGACCCTCGATTCTATCGCAAGGTGTTGTACCCTGTTATTTCCGAATTAAGAAATAAACTAAAATCAGGACAAAAGTGCAACGAAACTTCTTTCATGAACTGCATTGAAAGAGCTATCCCTGTTTACTGCAACAAGTTTAAAATTACACAAAATCCTAAGGTAATCTTCGATCCTGAAGAAGTTAAGGATCTTGCTGTTAGAATGTTCCACGAAGAAAAGCAAAACATTAATAACGGCGTTTATGACGGGAGAGACGAATGATTCTTTTAGAAGGCGGAAATGTCTTTCCAGATGTAGAACCATTTAGCAAAGACGAAGCAAAGGAAGTATTAGCAAAAGCACAATCAATGATGCCGCAAGGAATTGATTTGATTCCTGTTGGCAGTGCAGGACACAAAGCAAGTTCTGGAGATATGGATTTAATGGTCGATGAACAGGCTATGTTGGATTTCTTTAAAGTTAAAACTGCAAAAGAAGCACGTCAACAATTAAAGACTTATTTCCAAGACAGAGGTACAGCGTCTGCGTTAACTGGTATTAATGTTCATATTAAAGTTCCCAACGGAGACAAGTTTGCACAAGCAGATATCATGTTTGTTAAAGATGCTGGATCTGTAAGCAAGTTTCATCAACACGACTACTCTGTTGAAAACACTCCATACAAAGGACTTCACAAACACATTCTTTTATCTAGCATTGCTAAAGAAACACGCAACCAAAGATATCCTTATGGTTTGATGTGGAGCGGATTCCAAGGATTGTTTGCCAGAGACGAAGCAGGAAAGAAAGCAGACTTCATTACTCACAACGCAGACGAAGTTGCAAAAATACTTTTAGGTGCGCAGGCAACTGCCGCCGATTTAGGTAACGTAGAAAGAATTATTGCCGCTTTACCTGGTAACGAAAAGAATCCAAAAATACAACATGCATTGTCTGATCCTAACTGGCCAGGCAACGAAGGCAAGAAACCTGAAGATGTAAAAGAAGGGTCGTCTGAATGGTTTACATGGATGCAAGGTGTTGTAGAAGGTACATATGGACGTTACTGGTGTAGCACAGATAAAAAATGGAAGGAACGTAAAGGTCCTAAACAGTCTAGGAGCAGTGAATGAGACTAAGAGAATTATTTGTCGAAACTGCTGAAGTAGCAAAAAAGAAATTAGGTCGTGCGTTTAACCACTTAGAAGACTTAGTGTTCTTTCACGGAACTGACGGCGTTATAGAGGCACTAGAACATATTAAAGAAATAGCAACAGCAGAAGGTGCCGAAACTATTCGTATGAAGTGGGACGGCAATCCTCAAATCTATTGGGGCAGAGCAACTAAAAATGGTCCTTTAGTATTGGCAGGCCATAACGGCTGGAGTCGCGGAGTCGCAACAGATAATCCTGAAGACCTAAAAGACTTCATTGCTAACAAATCAGGAACAACAAAAACTCCGGAAGAAAAGAAAGAAAGAGAAAAGTTTGCTGAAAAGTTTGCTAGTCTTTATCCACTGTTTGACGCGGCTACCCCTAAAGACTTTGTCGGTTATGTTTATGCCGATTCGTTGTTTTTAAACAGACCAGAACTTAACGACGGTGTTTATACATTCTGTCCTAATCCTAAATCTAAAACATGTTATCATGTACGTGCAGATTCAGAATTAGGAAAACGAATTTCCGGTGCTGATGTGATGGTAGTAGGTCATGCTTACTTCCCAGAGTTCGGAATGCCAGACGAATCACAAAAGCCAATGGACGACTTTAGCAAATTTAATAACACACAAGGACTAATTGTACAAGGTCCAATTTATAATAAAAAACCCATTAGTGTTGACGTTAGCCATATTAACGAAGTAGAGCAGTATATTGAACAACACGGTGCGGCCATTAACGGATTCTTAACCGATGTTGCAGGTTTAAGCGACCTTAAGAATATTGTTTACACTTATGTAAATCAAACTGCTAAAGCAAAACAGTTGGCCAACTTAGATGTTAAGCATTTCCAATCTTGGTTACAAACTTCTAAAGTTAGTCCAGGCAAACAACAAAAAATACAAGAGAAAATTTCTGCACATCCGGGCGGGCTAGAATCTATCTTTTCTATGTTAAAGAAGATACAATCTGTTAAAAACGATATACTAGCACAAATCGAAGGCGAGCAGGGAGATATTTGGGATACGGAAGGCGAAGGGCGTGTCAGATACGCAGGAGCCGGAAAGAAATTTGGAAACATTAAACTAGTCAACAGAGACCAGTGGACTCCTGGGGAATAATATGCGATTAAGAAATTTATTTGAAGCGTCATCAAAAGAAGTAGCCATTATCTTTGGTCGCTTCAATCCTGCACACCAAGGACACAAAGCGGCATGGGAAACTGCGGCTACTAAAGATATTTGGTACGTAGGCACTAACGAATCAACTGTTGGCCCTAAAGATCCTTTGCCGTTTAATGTTAAAGTAGAAGTTATGCAAACAATATGGCCTGACGTTAAAGGCCATATTATGCCAGAAACTAGTTGGTTAACATTAGCCAGTTATGTTTATAAAAAGCATGGCAAAGTTAGTTTAGTATGCGTTACTGACGAAAGTTGGGTAGTTCCAACTATTCAAGAATACAATGGAAAAGAAGGTCCCCATGGATTTTACGAGTTTCCAGAAATTAGACTTTACCACGATAGTATTGAAGAAGCAAAACTAGCACTTCGAAAGAGTTCTGCAACAAGTTTACGAGATGCTGTTGCAAAAGGCGACAGACAAGCATTTAGTGATGCCGCAGGAGTTAGTGCGGATACACCTGTTATGGGTAAACCGTTTTTTGATTTAGTTGCAGAATACTTAATGCCTTACGTAGATAAAGCAAAAGCCAAAGCAGATAAAGCAAAAGCCAAAATAGAAAAACCTAAAAAAGAAACTAAGCCTAAGAAGGACAAAGAAGATATGAAAATTAAAGATTTAGAAAAGGCCGTAGCAGAGGGCAAGACACAAAAACAAGAAGCACCTAAACCTCGTAACTTTGTTGCTAAGAATGCTATGGCTACTACTAGCGGTGCTGGCGCACACAAAGATAAAAAGAAAGCCATGAAACAAGGCGAAGTTAAACATAAAGGTAAAGTTGAAATGGCAGAAGCATATGGACGCAGTTCAAGTTATCACGGCTATCTAAGTAATTTAGAGAAAGGTCAGCAAGACGCGGCAGACCAATACAAAAGAGATTTTAAACGTCGCGAGATGGAACACGAATTAGGCGACGAAGAAGAATATTATCAACGTCAAGTTGCTCGTCAAAGAGAATTAGACCGCGGCCCTTGGTACATTCGTATCGACGGCAGGATCTTAACCTCAAAAGGCGAAAAGAAAGTATTTGACTGGAAAAAGGGTGCAAACAATTATGCACTTGCTATTTTAAAGAACAAGCCTGAATTACAAGGCAAAGTAATGCTTACTAAGAATCCAGAAGATAATCAAAATGGATGATATTTCTCAATTAAAGAAATTAGCAGGCATTAATGAATTTAAAGGCTACCAGCCTTACGGCGGTAGTAATATAAGTATTACAGGCATGGAAAAAAGAGAACTAGAACGTAAGCATAATATTAAACCTGGCACAGATGAGTGGTTTAAATTGTGGTTCAGTAAGCCCTACTTAACTGGAGAAAAGCCGGTATGAGAATTTACGAAATAATTACCGAAGACTGGAATAAAGTCAACAAGAAAGATAAAACGGACGGTATGAGTGCTAAAGCCGTTAAAGCGTATCGTCGCGAAAATCCAGGTAGCAAATTAAAGACAGCAGTTACTAAAAAGCCTAGCGAATTAAAAGCAGGTAGTAAAGATGCTAAACGTCGTAAATCTTTCTGTGCTCGTATGTCTGGTAACAAAGGTCCTATGAAAGACGAAAAAGGTCGTCCTACTCCTAAGGCTAAAGCATTGAAGCGTTGGAACTGCGAATGAGAGCAAAAGACTTTACAAACGAAGGCCGTAAAAAGAAAAAAAGCAAAGTAAAATACGGTGCTGCCTGGGGACCTGGTCCTTACGGCTTGTACGGCCACGATGCTGGATATAGCGGAGAAGGCGGAATGTCCGACGGTGGTGGCGAAAGTATCATCAACGAAGCGTGGACTCCTGAAAAACAACAGAGAATTAAAGACTTTGCGCTATGGGCTATTAAACTTTTAGAAATAGAGCAAGCACCAAAAATTAAATTAGTAGCAGATAGTGGAACTACTGCACTAGGTTACTTCGATCCTAACACACAAAATATTGTTGTTACCGTTAAGGATCGTCATCAAATGGATATCATGAGAACTCTTGCTCATGAACTAGTACATCGTAAGCAAAACGAAGCACGTGAGCTTGATGGCGAAACTGGTAGTCCAGACGAAAACGAAGCAAACGCATTAGCAGGTGTGTTGTTACGCTATTGGGGTAAAATGAATCCTGAGCAATTCAACGAAGGTTGGAGCGACAAATATAAGCGTTCTATTAACTGTAATAATCCTAAAGGGTTTAGTCAACGTGCTCATTGCCAAGGACGTAAAAAAGACGAAAGCAATAAACTAATTCCATATCCTAAAGGTACAGTCAAAGTAGATGTCGACGATGTTTACGATTGGTATAAACTAGGAATGAACATCAGCGACTTAGACGATGCAGATCCAGAAGATTTTGGAAAAGGACCTCCACAAACAGTATTATCGTTTGGCGCCGAACCAATTGAACACAAATACATGAAGGCTTTACAACGTCTAAAAATGAAAACTCACGACTTAGACGAATTTGCACCTAGTCAAGGAGACGATAACAACGACGACGATATGTTGTTTAAGTATGCTAAGATGTGGTACAATAGCGAACTAGATGTACAACACAAGATTGAACAAATACTAGACAGAGCCGGTTGGGAAATTGGAGAACTAGAATCCGAAGAAGGCGGTGCGTTTGTTGTTAAGTCGGGCGATGAAAACGGAGACACATACATTGGATGGTCTAAAGAAGAGTTAAGTAATATCGATGAAAACTTTGCTGATGGCCGTAATCCGCAAGATAAAGGCGATAGCAAGCGTCACGGAATTAGTAAAGGAATGAGTATTGCAGATCTTAAGAAGATTCGTAGTAGTGATTCAGCAAGTCCTCGTAAAAAACAATTAGCGCATTGGCAAATTAATATGCGTCAAGGAAAGAAAAAATGAAAATAGATGATTTACTAGAAGGCGTTATTAACATGATGGACTTAGCAAAAAAGGCTAAGGCTATGTTAGATAAAGGCATGACTGAACAACAAGCACAAGCAGAACTTGTTAAAGAAGGTATTCCTCCTAGACTTGCCGCACAAGCAGTACAAATGGCGCAGATGCAAGAAACTGTTGCAGATCAACTAACGCTAGAAGCACCGTTAATGCCAACGGACGATCCTATGGATCCTATGATCCACGGACACGAAAAAGCAAACCCTATGCGTCTAAAAGAACGTATTGTACAAACAAGACGTCAACTACAAGAACTAGCACGTATGGCCGAAAGCGATGAGTTTTCCACTTGGGTACAAATATGTAAATTAGCCAAGGGCGGAATGTTTATGGGCCTTGAGCAAAACTTAGAACAAGTTAGACACGGTTTAGAAGAACTAGCCGCTAAACGTAGAAAAGGCGGTGTACAAAGCAAAGGTATTGAAAAGTTTGACGAAACTGCTACTGTAGGCGGAACAAGCGCAGGCATGGTTAGCGTAGGTGCAGTTTATAAGAATAAACCGGGCAAAACACCCAAGAATAAAGACGGTACAGCAAAAAACGCACTAGATATGAAGGCTAATCTTCTAACAGGCGGCAGTATAGCAAAACGATAAATATATTACTAGGAGATTTTAACCATGCACGACGAAATGAGACCCGTAATGCCAGTGCCAGAAAATGACCACGAAGGTCAAATGGCAAAATCTGAGCTTTACAGAGCCGCAAAATATTCAATGAAACTGTTCCAAATGATTCAAGATGGACAGGATCTAGAAGGTTGGGTGCAGGCTAAAATCACAAAATCAGCGGATTACTTAGATTCTGTATATCACTATATGGAATACCAAGTAAAGTTCGGCGATGGCAGTAGTGCATCCAACATCGACGACATTACAGGAGATGCTGAATCTGAAATAGCAAGTGACGAACCTATGTCTGATATGGATGACGAAGAAAGGAAAATCGACGAAATGACCACATATGAACAAAAACTAGAAGCCTTGTTAGAAGGCGCAATCAAAGAAGCATCCGGTGTTCGTGCATCGGACAAGAAGAAAGGCAAAGTTGACAAAACTGAGCGTAAGCAATATTTTGTTAAACTTGAAAAAGACGGCAGAACAAAAGGTATGACTATTGTTGCTGACGAGGGCGAAAGTCAAGGCGAAGTACGCGACCGTGCCGCACGTGATGCTAAGTCAGGTGGCTGGACAGTTGCAAGTATTCGTGTTAAAGACGAAATCGACGAAGCCGCTGAAAAGATTTCTAAAGCAGAAAAAGCAGCCAAATCTAAGAAAGAAAAAGAAGACATGGTTCGCGAAGCAATCGAACTAGTTGTTGAAAAGGCTGTTAGCAAAGCACAACAAAAGTTTATGGGTATGGTACACGCCGCTAAGAAAGGCGAAAAACCAGCAAGCAAAGAAGTTGCTAAAGCCGCTAAAGGTATGAGCAAGAAGTCTGCTGAAGACTTTGCATCTACTAAGCACAAAGGCTTACCAGAAAAGAAAAAGAAAGACGAGTCCGTCGAAGAAGCACAAGTAATGAGTCCACCGGACGGCGCCACTGCCGCTCCAAAGAAAGATCCAAAGACAGGTCGCTATCCAAAAGTAACTTCTGGCCCAAACAAAGGTAAAGAGTGGAGCGAAAAGACTCCAGGTCCTACAAACCCAGCAATGAAAGAGGAACAAGACTTAGTTAAGAGTATTGTTAAGAAAGTTGTTGCTGAAAAGAAAGCAAGCGGTAGCAAGCCTGACTTTTTAGATATGGACAAAGACGGTGACAAGAAAGAGCCAATGAAGAAAGCAGTTGCTGACAAGAAGGCGGCTCCTTTTGCTAAGAAGGACGAGAAGAAAGAATCTGTCAATGAATCTGCAGACTTAGCTCGCATGAAGCAATTCTTAACACGTTTAAACGGATAATACTATGGACATGAAGCGCATTCTACAAGCATTTGATAATTCATCTTCTAAGCCGGTAGAAGGCGCTTCCGATATGAAGCGTTTCATATCAGCAGTACAAGTATTAAACAAGCCACTAGACGAATGCAGTGGCTATATACCTAAAAACGAAAAAGAAGCAAAAGACCCTCGCTGGACTACTGCATTATCTGTAGACGTTCAGCCAGGTGCTATTGAAAAGAACTTAAAAGCACTTAGTTTAGCAGAAGGTAAAAAATCTTTTAAAGATTACTTACAAGAAGCAGAGCAAGGTATAGCAAACAAGTCATTGAATGAATTTGCTCCTAGCAACGGAGAATCAGGACGTTGGTTCACAGATGATCAGATGTCTGCTATTGTCGGCGATGGCTGGTTGCAAGACTTAGATATCAGCGGTGATATTTCTAAACAGGAAATAATAGATAAAGCCCAAGAATGGTTGTTAGATAACGGATATCGTGTACAAGTTCTTAATGTTAAAGTTAACGACGACGACTGCGATTGGTTTATAGAAGGTAGTTTCCACAATACACACTCTGCTAAGAAAGATGTAGAAGAAGGTCTTAAAAATCCAAAAGACAATCCTTGCTGGAAAGGCTACAAGCCAGTCGGTACTAAGAAGAAAAACGGCAAGACTGTTCCTAACTGCGTACCTAAGGAGTAAACTATGAGAATAGTTGCGTTACTTCTTGCAGTTTCCTTATCAGGATGTGCCAACATTAAAGAAATGGTTCCAAGTTTCTGGGACGATAATCAAAGTGCTAAAATTGTCGACGTTAGATACAGCGTTGAAATTTTAGACTGTAGCAAACCTCATTTACCACAAGCAGAAAAGATTGAAATGGACATCCTATGGTTCCAACTTTATGGCGAAAGCAAAGGTTGGCGTCAGCAAGATGTTCTTAAATTAGTTAAACCATTACAAGATACTGTTACAGATTTTGTAAAGCGTAGTAAAGCAGGAGAAGGAACAGAAGGGTATTGCAATATCAAGAAGAAGATTATGCAAACCCAAGCAAAACGTGCCGCTGAGGCAGTCTTAGGGAGATTCTAATGTTTGAACAATTACAATGGTTGGCACAAAATGGAAGACCTTGGGCCGCACAAAGAGCCGCATTTGCTTTAGAAATTGCACAACAATTTCAACAAGGTGCAATATCCGAATCCGAATACAAAGAATTATTACTAGACTTAGTAAGAACAGATAAATTAGAAGAAGAAGCAGACGACATTGAAACTAAAACTATGTTAGTGTCTGCAATATATGTATTAGCACAGGTAGCGTAAAATGGAAGAACTTAACAAAGCACTTAAAATAGCATTTGCCAGCGAATTTAGTTTTTATTTAAAGGCACACTTTTTTCACTGGAACGTAGAAGGCGTTAACTTCAAACAATATCACGACTTGTTTGGTGGCATCTACGAAGAAGTTTACGGCAATATCGATGCATTTGCAGAAAACATTCGTAAGTCCGGTAGTTACACTCCTGGAAGTTTTGAACGTTTTAGTATGCTAACAAAAATCGAAGACGAAACAGAAATTCCTAGTGCTGAAGAAATGGTTCAAGTATTATTAGCAGATTCTGAAAAGATGGCAACTATTTTTAAAATGGTGTTTGATATTGCTGAAAAATATGGCGAGCACGGATTAAGCGACTTTTTAGCCGCTAGACAAGATGCACACCGTAAGCATAGTTGGATGTTAAGGGCTACACTAAAATGAAAGATATAACTTTAGCAGATTATATCAAAAGAACTACAGAACAGTTAGAAAAAGACAAGCAACAATCACAAGAACAGCCCGAACACAACGATTACGAAGTTTATCCTGAAGACGATGGAACAGACAGTAAAAGAAATCCTTATAGCCGCGTATGAAGCACTAGCCCGCTTTGGCTGTGGATTAGGCGGTATTCCATATGAATTATAAGAACATACCCTAGGACCGTTTGGGGTTATGTGGCCGGCTGCTGGCCTAATCAACGGATTCGCTACCCTGAAGATTTAAAGTGAGCACTGATAAATACAATATAAGATTTTGGGGACACAAAATGGATTTAAGAAAACTATTAGACAAGTTAGAAAGCATTAAAGAGGCTGATCTAACACCACAGCAACAGGCACAAAACGTACTACAGCCAGGTGCAAATAAAGACAAAGAAAAAGAGTACGCTCGCGCACAAGCGCAAATGGATCGCTTAGAAAAAGCCGCAAAGTACAACGGCGATGACGAAATTGTTCGCTCACGTGTAGGCTTACCACCTAAACTACCATCCATTGATCAATGGGATGGAAAAATGCCACAGCCAGTTGGAAAACCAGATTGGTTTTCAAGACTAGCCACTTTGGGAAAATCTACAGACGATCAAGCGGCGGCAGTAGCGGCCAACAAAGCCGACGATACTAGCACAGCGTTTAAGAAAGAAAAATTAACAAAGTTAAACAACTTGGTGTCCCAACTAAAAAATATCTTAAATCCAAGTAACGCAACTGCTGGTACAACCGGTGCCCCAAACATGGGACAAGTTAATAAAGAAGCAAGTATTTTCGAATCTCTAATGAGAGAATTTGAAGACGAAGTATTAGAGCAAGATGCGCCTGTTAACAAAGAAGAACTTGTAAAACAAATTCAAGCACTAATGGGCGAGTTAGGCGACATGGGCGATGATCCGGAAATTGCTGACGCACTAAAGGCAGCACAACAAGCAGTTGACGATTCTGCTAAACAACCTGAAAAGCCAGCAGATGGCGGTGCGGCAGGTGGTAAACCTGATCCTGCAAAAGTTGCTCGCTTTAAAGAGTTACTAGCAAAAGCAGGTCCAGCGCCTGCAAGTAGCGCACCTGCAAAACCAGCGGCTCCTGTTGCAAAAACAGAAAGCATGAGTGAACTAATGGCTCGTGTACAACGTATTGCAGAAGGTCGTATCGACGAAGCATTAACTCCAGAAGAAAAGACAGAGTTAGATGCACTAGCAAAAGAATTAGAAGCATTCACAGGACAAGATCCTGCGTTAGATGCTTTACTATTACAACACACAAAACTAGCACAAGCACCAGCAGGCGATAAACCAGCAACAGCAGGTGCTGATCCTAAGATTCAAAAGATTCAACAACAATTAAAAGATCTTGGTGTAGATCCAGGTCCGATTGATGGTAAGATGGGTCCTAAGACTATTGCTGGTATTAAAGCATTCCAAACAATGGCTGGTATTACAGCAGACGGTAAAGTTGGTCCTGACACAGAAAAACAATTAGCAGACGGTAAGAACGTTGTTGCACGTAGTCAGTTAACACAGTCGTTAGCGGCTATTGAAAAACTTGTTGCCAAGTATAAGATTGCAGAAGACTTCGACGATGTTACAGAAGAAGATATCGATGCAATGACTATGGAAGAAGCACGTTCATTTGTATTGAAGAACATTAAAGTATTCAGCGAATCTGAGCAAATTGCTATTATGCGCGATATGCTTACAGAAGCACCTAGTATGATTTTAGGTCCTGATGGTAAGCCATTACAAAGCCCAACTCCTGCTCCAGCGGCGCCTGCTCCAGCGGCAGGTGGTAATTGGTGGAGTCGTGCTAAAGATGCTGTTAAAGCAGGCTTTAACAAAGCAGTAAGCACAGGCGGTAGTGTTAAGAAGAAACTTGCAGTAGGTGCGGCTGGTGTAGCATCTGCACTAGGTTTGGGTGCGTTAGTTAAAGCATTCAGCGGTAATGACGTTGAAATGGATCCAGCAGATTTGGCAGAACTACAAAAGCACTTAGCAGTTCTAGATAAGTTTGGACAAGATCCTGCGGTTAAAGGTGGACTACCTGTAGACGTTCAAAAACGTCTAGACGGTGTTCTTGCTAAACTTAGCCAATTAAAGAGTGCTAAGGCTAAAGGCGGTGCTACTGCACAACCTGCGGCTGGTGCTCCTGCGGCTCCTGCAAAACCAGCAGGCAATAATGTTGATATTAGCGGAACAAGCGGCAACGCTATCTAAAAACAAGTAAGTTCAAAAAGCGGCTTCGGCCGCTTTTTTTACCTTTTGAAAAAATAAGCCTTGACTCTAGTCAAGCATAACTATATAATAAGTTTTATTTAGGAGAATTGCATGGGCGACAGAACCTATGGACCAGAAGAAAAAGCCAAACTAGAAAGGCTCATCAACGAAGGTGTTCAGATTCAATATGAAATTGAAAGTTTATCTGAAGGACTCAAAGAAACAGTTAAGGCAGTTGCAGAAGAATTAAATGTTAAACCTGCACTAATCAATAAAGCAATTAAGATTGCACACAAGGGTAATTGGAACGACGTTTACAGCGACTTCGATGACCTTGAAACAATTTTAGTAACTGTCGGCAAGGACAAGTAATTGGATTGGCTTACTAATTCGGTAACCAATACATATAATTGGGCCAAGCAAGATTATCAAGAATACCCGTTAAGGTTTGTTCTTGAAATTACTGCTTGGTTCATGAGTATTATGTGTGCTGTATGGATGGGCATAACATTACCTAATCCTCCATTCTTGATTTTATATCCATTGTTTATTACCCAATGTGCAATTTTTGCTTGGGCGGCATGGACACGTAAAAGTACAGGCATGGTAGCAAACTACTTACTGCTAGTCACTATCGACGTTATCGCTATTGTTAGACTGATAATTAATACATAAGAGTACGGTTTAGTCAGCCATAAATGACTCGTTTGGTATTTGCAAGCCGTAAATTGCATGGGAGAACAATTAGAATATGAGTTACGTTGACGCTCTCTTCGACAGAGAGAATGACATTATTAAAGTCGTTGAAAGAAACGACAAAGGCGAAAGGGTTTATAAAGAACACCCTGTACGCTATACATTTTACTATCCAGACGCTAGAGGTAAATTTACTTCTATCTACGGCGAACCACTAACACGGGTAGTATGTAAAAACAACAAAGACTTCCGTAAAGAACTTGCTATTAACAACGGCAAAGAATTATACGAAAGCGACATCAATCCAATTTTCGTTCATTTAAGCGAAAACTATCTTAATCAAGATGCACCTAAGTTAAACATTTGCTTCTTCGACATTGAGGTGGACTTTGATCCAGAACGCGGTTATTCAACACCTGAAGATGCGTTTATGCCAATTACTGCGATTACAGTTCACCTAAAATGGATTGACAAACTTATCACACTAGCACTACCTCCAAAAAGTGTCGGCATGGATAAGGCAAAAGAATTAATCAAAGATGTTCCAGATACACATTTGTTTGACAACGAAGCAGACATGTTAGAAACATTTCTTGATTTAATTCAAGACGCAGACATTTTAACAGGATGGAACAGTGAAGGCTATGATATCCCATATACTGTTAACCGTGTTACACAAGTATTGAGTAAAGAAGACACACGTAGGTTCTGCTTGTGGAATCAATTTCCAAAGAAACGTGAATACGAAAAGTATGGCAAGACTGCACAAACATATGATCTAATTGGTCGTGTACACTTAGACAGTCTTGAACTATATCGTAAGTTTACTTATGAAGAACGTCATACATATCGTCTAGACGCTATTGGCGAAATGGAAATCGGCGAAAACAAAACTGTCTACGAAGGCACTTTGGATCAGTTATACAACAATGACTTTAAAAAGTTTATCGAATATAACAGACAAGACGTTGCACTATTAAACAAGTTAGATGAGAAGTTAAAGTTTATCGACCTTGCTAATAAGATTGCACACGAAAACACAGTATTGTTACAAACAACTATGGGTGCTGTGGCTGTTACTGAACAGGCTATTATCAACGAAGCACATCGTAGAGGTTTTCAAGTTCCTAATCGTCCTAAGAGAGATGACGACGAAAGTACTGCGGCCGCAGGTGCGTATGTTGCTTATCCTAAAGAAGGACTACAAGATTGGATCGGTTCACTAGATATTAACTCACTTTACCCAAGTGCCATTCGTGCATTAAACATGGGTCCAGAGACTATTATTGGTCAATTACGTCCTACATATACTGACTCGATGATTCACGAACAAATGACTATTAAGAAAAAGTCGTTTGCGGCTTCGTGGGAAGGTAAGTTTGGTACTGAGGAATATGAAGCAGTAATGGCACAACGTCGAGATACAGAAATTACTATCGACTGGGAAGATGGTAACGAAACTGTACATAGTGCGGCAGAAGTATATAAAATTATCTTCGATAGCCATCAGCCTTGGATGTTAAGTGCTAACGGTACAATCTTTACATACGAAAAAGAAGGTATCATTCCTGGACTGTTAAAGCGTTGGTACGCTGAACGTAAAGAGATGCAGGCCAAACTAAAAGAGTGTATTCAAGCAGGTAATAAAGTTGAAGAAGAATACTGGGACAAGCGTCAGTTAGTTAAGAAGATTAACTTGAACAGTTTGTATGGTGCTATTCTTAATCCAGGCTGTCGTTTCTTCGATAAGCGCATTGGTCAATCTACTACGCTCGTCGGACGTCAAATTGCCAAGCATATGGCTAGTAAGGTTAACGAGATTATCACAGGCGAATACAATCACGTAGGTAAAGCAGTTATCTATGGCGACACTGACTCTTGTTATTTCTCTGCATACACTACACTTAGAAAAGATATCGAAGCAGGCAACATTCCTTGGACTAAAGAAAACGTAACTGCACTATATGATCAAATTGGCGACGAAGTAAACGGCACATTTGTTAAGTTTATGGAGCAAGCATTTCACTGCCCTCCAAGTCGAGGAGATGTTATTAAAGCAGGTCGCGAAATTGTTGGATCTAAAGGATTGTTTATTACTAAGAAGCGTTATGCTGTATTAGTGTATGACAAAGAAGGCAAGCGTAAAGATACTGACGGCAAGCCTGGAGAAATTAAGGCCATGGGTCTTGACCTTAAGCGTTCGGATACTCCTGCGTTTATTCAAGACTTCTTAAGCGATGTATTAAAGAAAGTACTAACTGGTGCAACTGAAGAAGAAGTACTAGACTTTATTACTACGTTTAGAACTGAATTTAAATCTCGCCCAGGTTGGGAGAAAGGGTCGCCTAAACGTGCTAACAACATTACCGAGTATCAGGCTAAAGAAGCCAAGCAAGGTAAGGCAAATATGCCAGGACACGTTCGTGCTAGTATTAACTGGAATACACTACGCAGAATGAACGGCGACAAGTATTCAATGCAGATTACAGACGGTGCTAAAGTTATTGTTTGTAAATTAAAAGCCAATCCATTGGGCTATACTAGCGTTGCATATCCTGTTGACGAACTTCGTTTACCTAAATGGTTCATGGAACTTCCATTCGATGATGCAGAAATGGAACAAACTATTATCGATAACAAATTGGACAACCTAATTGGTGTCCTAAACTGGGACATTAAAAGTACTGAAGAAAAGAATACTTTTAATAAACTATTTGAGTTTTAACAGGTTGACTTTGACCGAAAACCTAAATACAATCTATATTAAGGAGAATTATAATGATTAAGGACATTTTAACAGACATCGTAGCACATACTCACAGCCTAGGCTTTTTACCATTGGTTAAGATTACAGGTGCTAAAGATGCTACAACTATCGAATCAATGGCAGAGGATCGTTCTGTTATTGTCACTGCAACTGCACACAAGCCGGTTGACGAATTCGATGGCACATTTGGTATGCCAAACTTAGACAAGTTGAATCTTCACTTGAAGAATCCAGAATACAAAGAGAACGCAAAGATTGAAGTTGTCAAAGCAGAGCGTAACGGAAACTTTATTCCTGTTAACCTGCACTTTGAAAACCAAGCAGGCGACTTTCAAAACGATTATCGCTTTATGGCATCTGAACTTATTAACGAAAAGTTAAAGTCAGTTAAGTTCAAAGGTGCAAGTTGGGAAGTAGAGTTCGAGCCAAGTGTTGCGGCTATTCAGCGTTTGAAGTTGCAAAGTGCGGCACACAGTGAAGAAACTGTCTTCCAAGTTCGTACAGAAGATAACAACTTAGTATTCTTCTTTGGCGATGCAAGCACACACGCAGGTTCATTTGTTTTCCAACATGACGTTGGCGGAAAACTAAAGCACACATGGTCATGGCCTGTTGCGCAAGTTCAAAGTATTCTTAACTTAGATGGAAAGATTACTATGAAGATTGCAGACGCAGGTGCTATGCAAATTACAGTAGATAGCGGTGTTGCAGTTTATGACTACATCCTACCTGCACAAAGCAAGTAATGGCAGAAACTCATAAACGAACACTAAGCAGGGCTATAAGTTATAGAATTATAGCCCTGCTCATTACTGCACTATGGACTGGACTAAGTGCCGCCATAGCAATTCATCTTGTACTAACATTAGTTCATTACGTCCATGAACGTGTGTGGTTAAAGATAAAGTGGGGTAAAATTGAATAAAAATTTAACAGCAACACAAAACGACTACGCATACTTTTTGCCTGCAACTAGTGGTTTCTATTCTACGTTCATCGGAAAACAAAGATATGGAAACTATGTTGACCCGGCAAGAGTTCCTGCTAGTTTTAAAAACGGAGTCGAAAGTTTAAATTACTTGGAGCCTGAGAAAGGTGCTTTTTACTACGACCATTGTTTGTACTCCGCAGGTCATGCGAACTTAGACTTAAACAAAGTTGACCACAGCGAAGATATGTTTCGCAATCGCGATAGAAGTACAAGTTGGGTACTAGGAGACTCTGGTGGTTTCCAAATTGGTAAAGGTGTGTGGGAAGGCGATTGGAAAAATCCTAACTGTCCTAAAGCACAAAAAAAGCGAGAACAAGTTCTTAAGTGGATGGATGCACTTATGGACTATGGTATGTGTTTAGATATTCCTGCGTGGGTTGCTCGTAGTCCTGCTGGTCAAAAAGCCACAGGCATTACAACATACGCAGAAGCAGTCCAAGGTACTTACATTAACAACGACTGGTTTGTTAATAATCGCAATGGTAACTGTAAGTTCTTAAATGTTCTTCAAGGCGAGAATCATACTGACGCAGACGACTGGTATGATAGAATGAAGAAGTATTGCGACCCCAAAGTATATGGCGACCGCGCTTTTAATGGCTGGGCTATGGGTGGACAAAATATGTGCGATGTACACTTGGTCTTAAAGCGACTAGTAGCACTAAGGTTTGATGGCTTACTAGAAAAAGGTCAACAGGATTGGATGCACTTCTTAGGAACTAGTAAGTTAGAATGGGCTGTGTTATTAACAGACATTCAACGTGCTGTTCGTAAATACCACAACGAAAACTTTACTATTAGTTTTGACTGTGCAAGTCCGTTCTTAGCAACTGCTAACGGACAAGTATATGTTCAAACAGAAACAGAAGACAGAACAAAGTGGGTTTATAGAATGTTACCTAGTATCGACAATAAAAAATACAGTCAAGATACTAGACTATTCCGTGATGCAGTTATGCAAGACGGACACTTTAAAAACTTTGAGAACAGTCCTATTATCGATGGTGTTCAAATCAAAGACGTATGCATTTACGGTCCAGGGGATTTGAATAAGATTGGCAAGGAAGGTAAGACGTCGTGGGATAGTTTTAGTTATGCTATTCTAATGGGTCATAATGTTTGGATGCACATCAACGCTGTTCAAGAAGCCAATCGTCAATACGACGCAGGCAAGTGTCCAAATATGTTAGTTGAAGAAAAGTTTGAAAGACTCTTTTTCAAAGATGTAGTTGAAGCCATTTTTGCTACATCTAGCAGAGCAGTAGCAGAAGGTATCGTTGAAGAATTTAGCAGATTTTGGCAAACAATTATTGGTACTAGAGGTGCTGTTGGCAAGAAAACGGTTAATGCAAGTACCCAATTTGCCAAATTATTTGAAGAAACGGTTGACGAACCAGAAGAAGAGAGTGTACAATTAGGACATAGTGAAGAATTCACTGAAGACGAAATTGCTAACCTCGATAAACTGGAAGAAGGCTTAAAATGAAAAAACTGCTAGGCATTGGTGTTTTGGCTGTATTAGTAGGTGTAGTATATCAAAGTAATGCTAAAGAATCTATTGGCGTTAATGACTATTACGTAGTTCTAAAAGTACCAGCAACTGGCAACACCATTGCCTTGTCTGACAAATATAATGGTTACGACCAATGTACAAATTCCGACGAGTACATTGTTAATAACGCTCTTTCTAAACAAGCAGGCACAACTATTCGTTGTGTAAACGAATTACCAACATATAAATGAAAAGTTTGATTGTAGGTATGGGTATAGGACAGTTATATAAATCTGTCCTAACTACCCTTGGTCACGAAATAGTTACTGTAGATACCAATCCTGCCGCAGGTGCAGACTTTACAGATTTAAATGAAGCAATAAGAAAACATAGTTTCTTTCATACTGCTCATATTTGTACTCCAAATTATACACACTTGCCGTTGGCTGAAAAAATTGCATCGTACTCTAACCTCGTCTTTATAGAGAAGCCCGGTTTCTCCACTAGTAACGAATGGAATGACTTTATTAAAAAGCGACCATTTACTAGAGTTATGATGGTTAAAAATAACATGTGGCGAAATAATATTGCAGAACTAGCAGATTCTGCTAGTAAAGCAAAGAACGTTGATATCGAATGGATTAGACGCAACTGCATTCCTAGTCCAGGTAGTTGGTTTACTACTAGAGACCTAGCATTTGGTGGAGTTAGTCGTGATCTAATGCCGCATTTACTAAGCCTGTATATTGCTATGAATCCTAACTGGCGTACAGAAAAGTTAAATGGGCAAGCATCTTTACAGAATTGGTTATTAGAAGATATCGACAGTACAGAATACGGTACAGTTTACCCCAACGGTACTCACGATGTAGACGACCAATGTTATATCGGCTTTGGTAGTAAGTGGACTTGTCGAGCTAATTGGCGAAGTTTAAATGACGAACGTAGTGCTATAACATTCACACACCAAGATAACAGTAAAGAAGTGTTCGAATTAGGTTGGTGTCCGGAAGAAGCATACCTAAATATGATCAAGGATGCTATTACAAACCTAAATAACACAAAGTACTGGGAAAATCAAGCGGAAATTGATTTATGGATTCACGAAAGAATTGAAAACTTATGATAGTGAAATGTTTACAAACTAACGGTCAAGGCTATTTTGAAGAAGTAGACTTTGATAAGCCCGATCCGACATCAGACCAAATTGAAGTTAAAGCAATCATGACCGGTGTTTGTCGTAGCGACATCGATATGATGCAAGGCAACTTTGGTCCTTTACCGTTAGAAATGCAAGGACACGAAGGATTAGGTGTTGTTACTAAAGTAGGCGCAGATGTTTACGATGTTAAAGTCGGAGACTTTGTTGCTACACGTGGAGAGCCTGCTTATGCAGACTTTTATAATGTAAGAGATAGAGAATTTGTTGTAGTTCCAGAAGCATCTCCTAAATATATTCTAGAACCTGTTGCTTGCGGTATTAATATTGTTCAACAAGCAGTTACAGATATCTATAAGCGTAGCGGTCCTGGTAAACGACTGTTAATTCTAGGCTCTGGCTTTTTAGCGTGGGTTGCGTACAATACTATTCGGTTGAATAGACTTGACTTTGATATTACTGTTGTAGGTAATAGCAATAAAGACATTTGGGACGGCGAACTTAGTCTTACATCCAAAGGTAAGTTTGATGTAGTAATCGATTTGAGTAGTAGAACCGATGTATTTGACGTAGACTACTTAAACAACGAAGCATTAATTATATTTGGATCGCAAAAAACAGTCACTACAGATTTTTCAAATTTACTTTGGAAGGCTTGTACTATTGTATTTCCTAGTCCTAGAACTGAAAGATTCTACGACTGTATGAAGGATGCCGCTATTTGGATTGAAAACGGTGAACTAAAGGTTGATTATTTCTGGTCTAGGTCATATAATCGTACTACAGAATGGCAACAAGCATTTGCAGACGGTGTTAATCGTCCAGATGGTTACAGCAGAGGTTACATTAAATGGGATTAAACACTGAAGAACGTCAAGATATAGTTTACTTTACTGGCTACGAAGTAGAGCATACTATTTGTTATGGCATGAAGACTTTGTTTGTTGTCGGTACGCCTCCGTTAGAAGACATTATCTACAAAGCACGACAGCACGAAGTAAAACATGTTTACTTTGGCACTAGTCAAAGTTTTAATCCTAAATCTATTTCAAACGAAGAATACAAAGCGTGGGACGACATTATTATCGGCTGTTTAAAAGCAGACTACTGGGTTTCATTAGACTTTGGTGTTGAACACATCGAAGGTGTATTGGAATCCGGTTATAATGAATATCCTAGGTTTGTACCAATGATTAGTGTTAAACTACCATACATTAATCAACTTAACTACAATGCCACACTTAAACTGGATGACCGAACTTGGGGTGCTACAAATCCAGGCGTGTGGACACATCACTTACAGAGCCTAATGACTAAAGACAAGTACACTCATTGGGATCAGTACACTCAAGATACACCAACATGAATATTAGACAAGACATTCGTCCTAACAAAATGATTTGGGTTACCTTTCGTAAAGAAGGCACTCACAAATATCCTGCGGCATTAACTGACCCTGCATTAGCAACAGGCGACGAATATGACGTTAGTTTTTTAGGTTATCCGCATAGACACATTTTCCATTTTAAAGTTTGGATTAGTGTTACACACGATGATCGAGATATCGAATTTATTCAGTTTAAACGCTGGTTGGAAAACCTTTACAAAGAAGGTACACTACAACTAGACTATAAGAGTTGCGAGATGATGTCAGGCGATTTGTATGACGCCATCTCCAATAAGTATCCAGGCCGTGAGGTTTGGATTGAGGTCTCCGAAGACGGAGAAAATGGTTCATTCATCAAATATTAAAGGAAATAAAGATGAAAAAAGAAGTCGTTCAGATTTTCGACGATCTAGACGCCCTGCTTGATTTCTGCAGGTTTGAACTCCTGCCGTATAATCCGGCAGATTTGTACAACCGCCAAAGCAAAGTTTGGCGTGACTACGAAGCCAGCAAGCGGCCTCGTAAGTTTGAACGCAGGGAATGGAAGCCCCGCGGTCAAGGTCACTACAGGAACGGTCGTCAATGACTGTCTACTTGATAGACTTGGAGCCGGTAGAAACTCGCTATACAGCGCAGTGGAAAACCCACCTACCGGCTATTCTAAAAAAGAGAGGACACGATGTTCAAGTTATTGCTGGCCCTACGGATATTCCTAGTGCGACCACTCCTGGCGCTTTTCTTAATTTTGGTGGCACCAATATATATAAGTCTAGCCAAGTTGAGCAACTGGGCCGTTTATTTTGTAACGGAGCCATTCATCCCGGCGATCACTTTATCTTTACTGATGCTTGGCACCCTGGTATCATAAACTTAAAGTACATGAGTGAACTATTAGGTATTCCTGTAGTTACTCATGGCTTATGGCATGCTGGCAGTTATGATCCGCAAGACTTTTTGGGCAGACTCATTGGAGATGCTCCATGGGTAAGACTTGCTGAAGAAAGTTTTTATAACGCATATGATCATAATCATTTTGCTACAGACTTTCATATTGAATTATTTGCTAAAACATTTAGCGACGGAAACCCTTATTGGGCAGACTATCAAAAAAATAAAGGAAAGATTGTACGCACAGGCTGGCCGATGGAATATATGGATTCTACCTTAAGCATGTATAAAAACATGCCTAAGAGAGATTTAATTTTATTCCCGCATCGTATTGCTCCCGAAAAACAAGTTGAAATCTTTAGAGACTTAAAAGAACATTTGCCGCAATATGAGTTTGTTGTTTGCCAAGATCAACAACTAACAAAAAACGAATATCATAATTTGTTAGGCGAAGCAAAGTTAGTGTTTAGTGCTAACTTACAGGAAACGCTAGGCATTAGTTGGTACGAAGGTGCTATTGTAGATGCCATTCCTATGGTGCCTAATCGTTTAAGTTATAAAGAAATGGCATTTGATCAGTTCAAGTACCCTAGCGAATGGACAGAAAATTTCGAAGCATATACACAGAATCGAAAACATGTTATTGATAAAATCATTAGTTACATGGATTTTTACGAAGGATTCTTACCTGTGCTAAGAAAACAAACCCAAGCACTAACTGATCAATATTTTTCAGCAGGCGGATTGTATGGACGACTCGGATCTTAGTAATATTTTAAACGATAACATTACAATATCGGGAGGTGTTGCGTCTTCGGGCACTTCTTATACTATTACTTTGGATCCAAGTCTGCTTACTTCTACTACCAGTTCAGTTTATTTAGGAAACACTGGTGCAGTATCCGGTACTTATACTATCGGAACATCGTCCGACTCCATTAATATTTCCGATATTCTTAAAGGTTGGGACTCCACTCCATTTGAAGACGGATTCCCAGATTGGAACGACTTTCAAAAAATGTGTGAAGAATATCCTGGCTTAAAAATAGCCTACGAGCACATGAAAGTTTTTTACAAACTATCAATCGACGATTGGAAATCAAAGAAAGAAGGTGAAGGCAATGTTTAAGGCATTTTTAAAATTACTAGATAAACTCGGACGTAAACGAATTGTTATGGATCGTCAAGATAACGAGCCATATTTGGAGAGATATTATGTTTTTCTTAAGGACAGAAAGTGGTTTCCATTTAATGTGTTTGTACATAAGTTTCTTAAATCAGATCCCGATGATGTGCATGATCATCCATGGCCTTACGCTACTTTGATTCTCAAAGGCGGATATTGGGAATGGTTGCCACAGTTTAACAAAGAAGGCAAGAAATTTGGAGAAATAGCCGTATGGAGAGGGCCTGGCCATTTCCGTATGTGTAAAGCAGAAAGTTATCACAGAATTGAACTCGATCCCGGAGTTGAATGTTGGACGCTTTTCATGCCTGGACCACAAAAAAGAGAATGGGGATTTCTCGTTAATAATAAATGGATTCCGAATGACCGTTATTTACAATCAAAACACATTAGTACCTAATGGCGGATATGCTACATCTAATGGAACTATCACTGGCATACCAACCAACTATACAGTAACTTACCAATCCCCGCCTTCAAATTTTCACGATGGTACTGATCCTGTTATGGTTATTCCGCATGGTTCCAAAAGTGTTCAAATTCCAAAAACTGCCACGCTCGATGTTATTGGCACAGTAAAAATAAACGGATTAGATTTAGAAGAACGGTTAAACACAATCGAAACACTATTGCAAATTCCGCAAAGAGATGTTACAATGGAGTCTAAATATCCGAAACTTGCAGAACTTTACAAACAGTATATGCGAGAATTGGAAAAACTTAAAACTTGGGACGCACTAAAGGAATCCAAATGACTGAAGAAAAGAACTTTAAAATTGAATTTGCACCTGGTTGTTTTAACCAGTTCGAAGGTACACAAGAAGAACTAGACGGACTTGTTGCAGAAATTCAAAAAATGTTCGAAGGTAAAACTCGCGAAGAAATCGAAGCAATGAGTCGTCCACTATCTGACGAGGACTTCGACGATTTGCCCGACGAAGTTAAAGAACAACTTGCAAACTTTGATTCCGAAGATTTGGCAGATGAATTTAAAAGGAAACTACAATGAGAAAATTACACCCAGACGTTGCTCAATCAGCAAAAGAGATGACTATTAAAGAAAGCGAAGGTTTTAGACTTCGTATGGAAAAGTGGGAGGCAATTAGCCCTAAGGGACTGTTTGCCGTTGATCTTATCCAAGAAAGTCTAGACGAAGACGGAAATGTAAAGTACGCAAGTACATACAATTTCAATATGACTAAGGAAGAATTGCAAGCTCTCGCTTATGGTTTAACTTCATGAAGAAAGTTTTCTATTCTTGGCTCGACGTGCAAGGAGCAGTTTTAGACATTGCTCGACAAATGTCAGCACACGAGTGGAGACCCGACTATATTGTAGGTATTACCCGAGGCGGACTTATTCCTGCTAATTTGCTAAGTCAATATACTGGCATTAAGATGCATACACTTAATGTCAGTCTTCGCGACGGCGATGGTGGCGAGAGCAATTTATGGATGGCTGAAGATGCTATCGGTGTTGTGCCTAGCGAACGTAGTGCAGAGTTTGGCGGGCACAAGCATGTAGAACGTCTTAAAAAGAAAATCCTTATTGTCGACGACATCAACGATACAGGTGCTACTATTAATTGGATTAAGAAAGACTGGCCTAGTGGTTGCTTTCCTAGTTCTGACGAATGGAGTCAAGTATGGGGAGATAATGTTCGATTTGCTGTATTAACACACAACTATGGTAGTCAGTTTAAAGACCCTGACTATCATGCATGGACTGTAGATAAGCGCCAAGATGACTGTTGGTTAGTTTATCCGTGGGAGGAGTTTTGGAGAAATGGCAACTGATTTGGAGAGAGCACTCGATGAACGACAAGTACCTTGGAAAGAAATCGAATACAGAACAAAAGACTTCTGGGTCTTCAGAGACGGGTATCCAGTTTCGGAAGGACATTTGCTTTTTGTGCCAACCTACAAGCGTTTTGAAAACATTGTCGAATGCTTCAAAGGAGCATACAAATTCGGCTACGATGGAGTCAATTTTGAAAAGTGGGAAGGCTTCAATGTCGGGCAAAACTGTGGCGAAGTTGCTGGCCAGACAATAATGTATCCACATGTACACATGATCCCAAGACGCAAGGGAGATATGGCGGATCCGAGAGGCGGAGTTAGACACGTAATACCAGAAAAAGGAAACTATAAAAATGCAAGTAAGAGTTGAAGAAAACGCAGACGATATCGGCAAGTGCGGTTGTGGTCGTAGTCCTACAGGAAAATGTATCGGATGGCACGGACTTCCTGAAGGAGAATTTCGAGAAAAACTAGCAGAGTGGGAACTCGAAGACTATAAACGTAGAGCACAAGAACTTTGGAATGACAGTTGCACTAGTGGACGATCAGAATAAAGTTCGCATCGATTGGCACGGCCAAGATGGACTCTGGTGGAACGAAACTTGTATTATGGTGATAGAAGTTTTTGGTCTGCCAGGTTCCCGCTTTATGTTTCATCCCCATCAAGATTATATGGAATTCAGTTTTACTTCAAAAAAGGATGCAGATTTATGCAAAATATTGTTGTCGGAAAGATTCTGACACTTATTCTCGTTTTAATAGCCGTTGCAATTCTAGCATTTACAGACTACGGAAGTAGAACTGTTGTCTACGACTGTGGCATGGCCGAATGGCACCCCGATGTTCCTGCCAAGGTTAAAGAAGAATGTCGTAAACTAAGAAAGAGCGTCACAACATGATTTATTTTAACGTTAATATTCGAAACCCTAAGTGGTGGGATCGTTTTGAGAATATTAAATGCTGGATGGGCGAAACTCCTATTCCACATAAGTTTTGGGAACTACAGATTTTGAAAGGACCCGAACTAGTTCGATTCGAATTTGAAGTTACTACTCAACAAGATCATGCTGGGATAAATCTCGAGTTAGCATTGTTAGGCTATCATATTGGATTCACTATCTACGACAATCGTCACTGGAATCACGAAGAAGGTCGCTGGATGATTTACGACGAAGAAAATGGCCTTCATTAACTTGACAAAAACCTAAATACATCTGTATAATTAAAAATATGGCGATCCACCGCCTTAACTCGGAGAATTAAAATAATGGAAAAAAACTTAGCACAAGCGATTAGAGAAAAAATGAAGTCGGACGGAAAAAGATTCTGGGCTGGCGATAACATTAGCGAATATATCGAATCCGACTTAGTTAAAGAGCAGTTAATCAAAGAAGCAACCGAAGCCTTTGAAAGTGTTTTAGATAAGTTATTGATTGATCGCGAAAATGATCCAAACTCGCACGGTACTGCAAAGCGTCTAGCAAAAATGTACTACAACGAAATAATGGCAGGAAGATATGACCCAGCACCAGATGCAACAGCATTTCCAAATGATTCGGCAGACCGTTACGAAGGTATGCTTGTTGTTCGTAGTGAGTTGCGTAGTATGTGTAGCCATCATCACCAACCCGTTAGTGGTGTTGCTTATATTGGCATTATTGCCGCTGAGAAACTTATCGGTCTTTCAAAGTACACAAGAATCGCCCAGTGGTGTGCTAGACGTGGTACTCTCCAGGAGGAACTTGCTAACGATATCGCTCGTGAAATTGAAAAAGCCACAGGAGCCAAAGACCTAGGTGTTTATATTCAAGCAGTACACGGTTGTTGCGAAAATCGCGGCATTATGGCGCATAGTTCTTTGACTCAAACTACTGTACTTAAAGGTGCTTTCAAAGAAGATGCAGGAACAAAGAAAGAATTCTTTGACAACATTAAACTACAACAGGAGTTTGCACCAAGATGAATTCAGTAGACATGGCTAACGATTTAATTAATCGTGCAAAAAATTTAAAAAAGTTTGAAGTAATTAGAGAACTTGAAAACGGCATCTTGTTCAACGGAACAGTTCCGTTTGACATTAAAGGTAAAGACGACTGTTATTGGATTTATGCTTATGCAGTTACTCAAGAAGAAGCAGAAGCACAAGTCGATGCTTGGTTAAAGGATCGTGTATGAAATGGGTTGATAAATTTATAGCCCGTTCAGTTCGTAGAGGACTTGAGTATGAAAAGCAACACGAAGAAACACAGTATGTTAACAAAGCAAGGATGGAAAAAATGAGCATTGGTGCCGCACAAATTGATATGCCTAGAGCAGAGGGTGAAAATCGTATTAGTTTTGAATTAAGTACCGCAGTAGGCGGTAAGATTCTCAATGTACGTCATTATGACCATCGTAAAGATAGACACGAAAGCCAAACGTATGTTATTCCTAACGGAGAAGATATTGGCGAGCGTGTAGCAAAGATTATTAACTTGGAGATGTTTAAACAATGAAAGCCGAAACTCCAGCCGAGGGCATTTTAAAAAGAAATGATTTTGGTGATAGTAAGTGGTATCAAGTTGTTTGCGGATGTGGTCAAGAATATCACGATCATAACTTTGAAGTAGAAGCAAGCGAAGTAGGTGTTGATGTTAATATCTATGTAACTGTAACATCTGATTACTGGACTGAAGTTGTTGAAAAGCACTACGACATCGACAACACTTGGCAACAAGAGTTTGATTGGTTTTGGAAAGACATGTTTAATGGCTTAATTGCCAGACTTAAAGTAACATGGGAAGTGTGGACTACTGGAACAGTAAGGGCACAAACTACGATTACTATGTCAGAACAACAAGCTCTTAACTATGCAAAGACTTTAGAAAGTGCTATTCAAGATGTTAAGCATTTCACAGATGAACGCAAATGGAAGGCAAACTTGCAAAATCGTATTGCCAAAAAATTAGCAGAAGAAAACGATTGTGTCTAGAGTACAGGAAATATTAGATATTTTGCAAGAAGAGTGCGGCGAACTAGTTACTGCTGTTAGTAAAGTTCGCCGTTTTGGTATGGATAATGAGTACAAAGACGGCGGCACTCAACGTGAACATTTGACACAAGAGGCCGGAGATGTTACACTAATGATTAAATTATTAGTAGACAACGGTGTGTTTAGCGAACAGGAATTAGCCGACGCTATGCAACGCAAAGAAGATAAATTAAAAACATGGTCAAACATATATGAGTAAAATAAAAATTGCAGAACTGTTTTACAGTATCCAAGGTGAAGGACGTTACATGGGTGTACCGTCCGTGTTCTTACGAACATTCGGTTGTAATTTCAAGTGCGCAGGCTTTGGCATGCCTAAGGGTCAATTAAGCACTGAAGCAGACGACTTAGCAGAAGTGGCACACTTATACAACAAGTACGAAGAACTACCGCTTGTTAGCACAGGTTGTGACAGTTATGCTAGTTGGCATCCAAGTTTTAAAAATCTTAGTCCAATGTTAACTACAGATGCTATTGCAGAACGCATTATGGAAATCATTCCATTTAACGAATGGCGTGACGAACATTTAGTAATTACAGGCGGCGAGCCTTTGCTAGGTTGGCAACGTGCTTACCCAGAACTGCTCAATCATCCAAAGATGGCTAGTTTAAAAGAGATTACATTCGAAACTAACGGTACTCAAGAACTATCTAAAGAATTTAAAGATTATCTTGTTGGCTGGCAAATGCCTGATTTTGACTTTAATAGAGAAGTTACATTCAGTGTTAGTGCTAAACTAAGTTGTTCGGGTGAAGAAAGAAGCGAAGCAATTCGTCCAGACATTGTGTGTAGTTATGAAGAAGTAGGTTATACATACTTAAAATTTGTGGTGGCAACAGAAGAAGATGCAGAAGAAGCAATTGAAACAGCAGACATTTACAGAGCCGAAGGGTTTACGGGACCCGTATATCTTATGCCAGTTGGTGGGGTGGAGTCTGTTTATACTCTTAATAATCGCAGGGTCGCTGAACTAGCAATGAAAAACGGTTTACGTTATAGTGATAGATTGCAAGTGCCCTTGTTTAAAAATGAATGGGGAACTTAATGAAAAATTGGTTAAAGAAGATTACAGGTATTTCCAAGATTGAAAAGGAAGCAGAACTAGCACTTGCGGCCGCAGAGCGTGCCAAAAAAGTAGCAGAAGAAGCCACTGAAGCGGCAGAACGTGCCAAAAAAGAAGAGGAGTTGGCAAAGATGACTCCAAAGGAACGTGCTACTGCCAAAGGCGAACCTTGGGTTGCTGTTTTGGACACACACGTCAACAAAGACAATTTGAAAAACGGTTTCTTAGAGATTGACTGGAATGAGCATTTTGTTGTACAATTAAAGCAAGCAGGTTACGGGTTTGATGGAGATCCTGAAGAAGAAATTGTGGATCGCTGGTTCAGAGAACTTTGTAAAAATGTAGCAGGCGAAGAAGGCATTGATATGACAGATAGAAGTGCCGGTTTTATTAACGTGAAAAAAATAGCCGAAGGCAAATCAGAAATTTCATGACATATATTTTAGTAGATACTGCTAACACATTTTTCCGTGCAAGACACGTTATCAAAGGCGATGCCGATATTAAGCTCGGTATGGCCTTTCATATTACACTAAATAGCATTAAGAAGGCATGGCAGGACTTTGGAGGCACACACGTGGTTTTCTGTCTTGAAGGTCGTTCGTGGCGCAAAGACTACTACGAACCGTATAAGCGTAATAGAAGTGACGCTCGTGCCGCATTGACTCCAAAAGAACAAGAAGAAGATCAATTATTTTGGGAATCTTTTGATAAGTTCAAAGAATTTATTACAGATAAGACTAACTGTACTGTTTTACAACACCCTGAGCTAGAAGCAGACGATTTAATTGCCGGCTGGATTCAAAGCCACCCAGATGCAAAGCACGTTATCATTTCAACAGACAGCGACTTTGTACAACTAATTTCCCCCAACGTAAGTCAATATAATGGTGTACAAGAACACCACATTACGCACGAAGGTATCTTTGATAAAAAGGGAAAAATAGTAATCGACAACAAAACTAAAGAACCTAAAGCAATTCCAGATCCTAAGTGGTTATTGTTTGAAAAATGTATTCGTGGCGACAGTTCTGACAACGTTTTTAGTGCATATCCTAAAGTTAGAAAAAACAAGCTCGAAGATGCATTTAAGGACAAGGATTCAAAGGGATTCGCGTGGAACAATCTCATGCTTCAGCGTTGGGTAGATCATAACGGTGAAGAACATCGGGTATTGGATGACTATGAAAGAAATCGTCAGTTGATCGATCTAAGTCATCAGCCCGACCATATTAAAACAAAGATATTTTCTACTATTGCAGAAAACATTGATAAAAAGAAGAATGTTAGCCAAGTTGGTATTAGACTATTAAAGTTTTGCCAACTGTACGATTTGAAGAAAATCTCAGATCAGGCGCAACAATATGCGGAGCCATTAAATGCAAGATATCATAGCGACTAACACTTGCCAGTATCTTAATACTTGCGAGAACAAAACAGACACATGCTGGAGGCCACAAATGAATACAGACATACATGCAAAACCCATCGTCGATGGTAAATTTTGGATTGTCGAAAAGGACGGAAATAAAGTTGGTGTCTTAAAAATCACCGAGCAGAAAAAGTACGTGCTTAGTAGTAAGAATTCTATTACCACGTTTGACAACAAGAAAAAGATTGTTGAGCAATTTGGCCCAGAATTTTTTGTTAAGAAACAAGACACTACAAAGACTAAAACACCTAAGGAGTGCGAAGTACACGGATACCCAACTAGTACTGTTCCATATAATCCGTTGTTCGATGTTAAGAGACACTTGCCGTTGTTTACTAAGAGCAATAAATCAAAAAGTGTTTACTGTGCAGGATATTATATTATTAAATTTGACAAAGGCTGGGTAAGAAGTTTTTGTCCTAAACTAATTACTATCGAACGATATCCTTCCGAAGGTCCGTTTAAAACAGAAATCGAAATGAAACACAGGTTAGCAAATGCCAGAAAATAATAACATTAACACGTCTGTAATTAATCAAGTACTGAATAGTATAAAGGCGGCAGACATGGCTAATCAACGAGAAGTTCGCATTGATATTGCTACTGCTAAGAACTTAGCATATACATTAGGTATGGTAATGACTAGACTTGCTGGTAATTACGAGGGCCTTATTAAAGAAGTACAAAAAGAAGATAATAGTGTTATTACTATCGAAATGGATGGCGGTAACTGGGACGAAAAGAAATAAAAAAATGGCTAAATATACGTATATAAATTCGGAGATGTGCGTATATGAGTCGCCCAAAGCCAACGGTACTATTAGAAAAGATTAATAAAAAGACCTATAAGAGTGATCAAATTTTAGAAGCAGAAGCAATTTGGGCTGTATTCTATCAAGGAAAGCCTTTTAACTTAAAAAGTCAAAATAGCCTAGCCGGATATTCTGGAAGTAAGTACAAAAAGGTATCGTTTTCAAATCCTGGTCATGCACATAATCTAGCAAAAAAACTAAACACTCTTTTTAATACAACTGACTTTAGCGTTTATAAATTAACCACCGGCGAAGAATTAAAATGATTTCAAAAGAGGGCTACACTAAAATTTTTTTAAAAGAAATGACTGTAGCCCAAAAAGAAGAAAATGCCAAAAATCCAAAACTGTGGTGGAAAAACAACAGAACTAAAGAAAGAGAAAGCCTAAGATTAACCGACGAAGGCTTACGTATTATTAAAGAAGTTTTGGATTTACAAGTTTACGAAGTTCCATTTCCTCCAGATTTGGATTTAAAACCACAAGTACTACTACATTTGGACAGATTTTTGGACTGTCCATATCACTTAACCGAAGATATGATTACGGTTATCAGCGAGCGCAAAGCCATCGAACTCCACTTATTTGCAGGCGATGTCCGAAAATATGGACTAATCAAAGCAATGAGACGCGAAATACCAAAAGAACACAAAACTTTTTAATTCTTTGTTGACAAATTCTCCAAGTGAGCTTATACTAATGATACTGCGAAATTAATTGCAAATCATTTTTAACACAGGAGCATGTAATGGCAAAAGCAGAAGTAGTCAATCGTCAAGTTAGCCCTAGCGGTGCTAAAAACGCAATCCGCAAGGCTTTTAAGAAAAAGCGTCCGCTGTTTCTTTGGGGTCCTCCAGGTATTGGTAAGTCCGATATTATTCACCAAATTGGTGGTGAACTAGAGGCTCACGTCATTGACGTTCGACTCTCACTTTGGGAACCTACTGATATTAAAGGTATTCCATATTTCGATTCCAATTCTAGCAAAATGGTTTGGGGTGCTCCTAGCGAACTCCCAGATGAAGCACTTGCTAGTAAGTACCCTTATGTTATTTTGTTCTTGGACGAAATGAACTCTGCGGCTCCTAGCGTACAGGCGGCGGCTTATCAACTTATTCTGAACCGTCGAGTTGGTCAGTACAAACTTCCAGACAACGTTCTTATCGTTGCCGCTGGTAACCGCGAAACTGACAAGGGTGTTACTTATCGTATGCCTGCTCCGTTGGCTAACCGCTTCGTTCACTTGGAAATGCGTGTAGACTTTGAAGACTGGTCTATGTGGGCCACTGACAACCGCGTTCACAAGGACGTTGTTGGTTATGTTACTTTTGCTAAGAAAGACTTGTACGATTTCGATCCTAAGAGTTCTAGCCGTGCATTTGCAACTCCACGCTCATGGTCCTTTGTTAGCGAACTGCTCGAAGACGAAGATACTACCGAGGACATCCTTACTGACCTTATCTCTGGTGCTATTGGCGAAGGTCTTGCTATTAAGTTTATGGCTCACCGCAAGGTTGCGTCTAAACTGCCTAAGCCAGAAGACATCTTGTCAGGCAAGGTTAAAAAGTTGGATTCCAAAATTGAAATCTCGGCTATGTACTCTTTGACTGTGTCTATGTGCTATGAGCTCAAAGACGCTACAGACAAAGGTGATAAGAAGTTTGACGAAAAGGTCAATCACTTCTTCCGTTTCATGATGGATAATTTTGAAACTGAGTTGGTTGTTATGGGTACCAAACTTGCACTTACTCAATATCAACTTCCGTTGGATCCAGACGAAATTGAATGTTTCGACGAGTTCCACGAAAAGTTTGGTAAGTACATCGCGGCCGCACAAGACAAGCGATAACCAAACCAAAAGGGGTGCGCAGGACGCACCTCTTTTCTTGACAACATGTCGAAGTGATTGTATAATAATACATATAGTAAACAAACGGAGCAAAAATGTCTCATTCACTAGATCCAATTATTGATAAAATTGTAGTAGCCCGTGTAGGTTTGCTACTCCGTCATCCGTTTTTTGGTAACATGGCTACTCGTATGAAGTTGGTAGATGCCAGCGATTGGCTTCCTACTGCGGCTACAGACTTCCGCAACTTCTATTTTAACAGAGAGTTCTTTGAAAAAATGACTCCGCGACAAGTCGAGTTTGTTGTTGCACATGAAATTCTTCACTGTGTTTATGACCATATGATGCGGGCCGAAAGTCGAGACAAACAAGTTTGGAATATTGCCGCTGACTATTGTGTAAACGGTTTGCTAAAACGCGAACGCATTGGCGACGACCCTCCTGTTAAGTTCTTTTACGACCGTAAGTATGACGGTTGGAGTGCTGAACAAGTTTACGACGAAATCTACAATAAGTACGACGAAGAACAACTCAAACAACTTGGCGAGTTGCTAGACCAACATTTGGACCCAGACGGCGACAAGGATGGAAATCAACCTAAGTACAGCAAAGACGAATTGAAAAAGATTCGTGACGAAATTAAAGAAGCAATGTTGCAAGCGGCACAAGCCGCAGGTGCAGGCAATGTACCTGGCGAAATTGCACGTATGATTAAGGAAATGACTGAGCCTAAGATGAACTGGCGTGAACTGCTACGTCAGCAAATCCAAAGCACAATCAAGAACGACTTTAGTTGGAGTAAGCCAAGTCGTAAGGGCTGGCATACTGGTGCAGTACTACCTGGTTGTAACTTTGACACTACTATCGATGTGTGTATTGCTATTGACATGTCTGGCTCTATTGGAGATGCACAAGCTCAAGACTTTATGTCTGAGATTAAAGGCATCATGGAAGAGTTTAAAGACTTTAACATGAAAGTTTGGTGTTTCGATACTCGTGTGTATAACGAGCAAGACTTCAACGGTTACAATGCAGACGAAATCCACGACTACGAAGTTATGGGTGGCGGTGGCACAGACTTTGACTGTAATTGGGAATACATGAAGGAACACGATATTAACCCTAAAAAGTTTATCATGTTCACTGACGGTTATCCTTGGGACAGTTGGGGTGACGAAGATTACTGTGATACAATCTTTATTATCCACGGTAATAACGAAGTTATTCCTCCGTTTGGTACTTACGCTTACTACGAAGGATCAACAAAACACTAATGACTAATGTAGTGAAAATTAATCCGCTTAACGTGCTAGGTAATAGGGAGGTGAGTGATCCGCCGCCCTATTTCCATTATCATTACTTTGAACTAAAATATAACATCATTGCTTCAATTAAAGAATGGATTTATGAAAATTTAAAGCACAGATTTTATATTGGGGAATGTTTGGTATTAGAAAATAATCAATACCAAACCAAAATAAAAATTGGGTTTGAAGAACCTAAAGAAGCAAGTTTCTTTTTACTGGCTTGCTCACATTTAAAATATCTTAATCATTAAGTGGATATATAATAATACGAAGGAGTATGTATAACTATGACTGACAAAACCGAAACTAACGAAGTTGCACAACCACAAGAAGCGCAACAACAACAACAATCAGTAGATTTGAATGTTCAAGATTTGAACGTTCTAAGGAGCATTATTGATCTTGCCGCTGGACGCGGTGCATTTAAACCTGCAGAGATGGCGGCTGTGGGTCAAGTGTATAACAAGCTCAATGCGTTTTTAGAGAGCGTATCAAAACAAGGACAACAACAAAATGGCTAATTTAAAGCATGTAGGAAAAGTAAAAGCAAACGGACGTAAAGTTCTTGTTGCTTACAGAACATTACCTGGAGAAAGCGATGCGGCATTAATCGTCGATACTGCTAGCCTAACAGAAGATCAACACGACAGTATCATTAAATTAGTCGAGAGTCCTGCAGGACAAAGTTCTTATGAATTTGCCGAAGCCATGGCACGTACTAATTTCCCAGATGGTAGTGTTATGTTGGCTAACTTACATTTCAACGGCAAGTTGATTAAAGTTAAGACTTCTGAAATTGAAATGACTCCGTCAATGCAAGCAACAATTAGTTTAGATCAACTAAACCAATTAATTGCAGAACAGCGTGGTATTAGCGTTAACGATTTAGCAATCGGTAGTGGACAAGAGATTCAAGAAGTTGCTAAAGTAACCGACGTCCCTCGTACACCTGACGTTGTTGAAGAAGTTATTCAAACTAATGAGCAACCATTAGACGATGAAACACTTGCTAAAAAGTATCGCAGTGATGCTGATAGACTAAGCAAGGAAGCCGCACAACTTCGTCGTATGGCTGAGGAACTAGTTCCTACAAAGAAGAAGGCTACAACTGAAGCGTGAAGAAAAAATCTCTGCCTAAAGATGTAGTAGATCAATGGCCAGAGATTTTTAGTGATGTTGATGTAAGAGCGGTTCCAATTCCGTACTTACATTCTATGCGAATCATCTTCAATGATGGTAAAGTATGGGATATTAATATCGATGAACACGCTAGAAAAAACAGCATAGACGATCTCGAGGAACATCTTTCTGAACTTATAAACACATATGAAGAAGTCATAGAACATATCGACTTTCGCTTAGATGTGGAACGTGTAAAGAAGGATGTTATTAAAAAAACTAAGAGTTTTCTTAAAAAACCAAAAAAGAAAAAAGAAGAATGATAGCCGCAGTTTTTGCAGTAGACGACATCGGTGGCATGGGAGTTAACGGTCACATGCCTTGGCCACATAATAAAGACGACATGAAATGGTTCAAAACCATTACACAAAATCAAATAGTTGTAATGGGAAAGCGAAGTTGGGACAGTCCAGACATGCCAAAGCCGTTACCTGGTAGACATAACGTAGTGTTTACTAATAACTTTTTCGAATGTGACGAAATTGAACAAGTTAGAGGAGACGTATGCGAAGCATTAAAGAGTTTAAAAAGATCCAACAGAAGTAAAAACGTTTTTGTCATCGGTGGCCCAAATTTATTAGAACAAGCAAAACCCGTATTAAGCAAAGCATACGTCACAAGAATACCCGGAGAATATCTAAGCGATACGCATATTAATATAGAAAAATTCTTAGAAGGTATGGTGTTACATCAAGTAGTTAATCTCGGTTCTTGCAAAGTAGAAGAATATCATCATGAAACAATATCACGAAGCTCTAAATCATATTCTGTTAAACGGAAAGAACAAGACTGACAGAACGGGAGTAGGTACTCGTAGCGTATTTGGTTACCAAATGCGTTTTAATCTGCAAGAAGGTTTTCCAGCAGTTACTACTAAAAAGCTCGCTTGGCGAGCAGTAGTTTCGGAACTTCTTTGGTTTTTAGAAGGTAGCGGCGACGAACGCCGTCTTGCAGAAATCCTACATGGTACTAGAGATGCAAGTAAAAAGACAATCTGGACTGCTAATGCAGAAGCAGACTATTGGAAAGACAAAGCACGATTTGAAGGAGACTTAGGTCGTGTGTACGGAGTACAATGGCGCAATTGGTCTAATTATCTTGCTCATCACTTTGACCAAATTCAAATTCTTATAGATGGCCTTAAAAACGATCCGTCTAGTCGTAGGCACATTGTTAGTGCATGGAATCCTGGCGAGTTAGATCAAATGGCGCTACCTCCGTGTCACGTTTTAAGTCAATTTGATGTTACAGATGGTAAGTTGAGTTGCCAACTATATCAGCGTAGTTGCGATATGTTTTTAGGCGTTCCATTTAATATTGCTAGTTATAGTTTGTTAACACACATTCTTGCCAGAGAATGTAATTTACAAGTAGGCGATTTTGTGTGGACTGGCGGAGATTGTCATATCTATAACAATCACATTGATGCTGTAAAAGAACAACTAGCTCGCACTCCTAAACAACTACCAACATTGTTTATGACTGTGAATAAAAAAATCGCCGACTATGTAGTCGACGATTTTGTGTTAGAAAACTATAATCCAGATCCTGCTATTAAAGCAGAAATGGCTGTTTAAAGAACTAAACACTCCACTAGTTTAATATCTGTATTATCGTTACTTTCTAATGCGATAGCAAATGTATCGGCGTGTGTATGTAGTGCTCCGGCAACTGCAACACCGCCTTCACTGGCAATCATTCTATCGCCCTTCTTAACTCTGCCTGTAACTTTAACAGGCACACGACCTTTAAGAGCAACTGCTTGACCTTCTGCTTCGTAGTTCATTAGATAAGCAGGATGTGCAGAAATTACACCTACTGCTCTATGTCCAAACTTACAAGCAGTCATTTCTTTTTCACCGCCTACCATCATTACAGTACCAACTTCATAGTCGTTATCTGTAGCATATTTTTCTGCTAAGTCAGCATAGTTAGCGGCTGTTGCTGTACCATAGAACACCGTTGCTGTTAAATTGCCACCGCTATCTCGTCTAGCAATAGTATTAGCAGTTGACGATGTAGCACTTGCATATCCGTTTAACTGTGCAGCCGAACCGCTGATATTAATATTCCAAGTACCGGAAGCGTCACCGCCGGTGCGTGTTGGAACGTCTAAGTTTGTTCTAGCATTTGCGGCTGTGCTTGCACCAGTACCACCACGAGAAACACCTAAAACTCCGCCTACACCAAACTGTGAATCTACATAGTCCTTAGTAGCGGCATGATTTAAACTTGTTGGTGCACCAACTAATGTTAAGTAACCAGTCATTGTGCCGCCAGCAGTTGGCAACTTAGTACTATCTTCAATGATGATATTTGTAGTACCATCAAAGTTTACACCGTTAATAGTTCTAATATTTGCTAGTCTTGTAGCACTAGTAGCATTACCATTAAATGTATTTGCTGTTAAGTTACCGCTACTATCACGTGCGGCAATAGTATTAACACCTGCACTTGTACTCGCTACACGATATACGCCTGCTTCAACTTGTAATGCATTTGCATTATCTGCAATACCGTAGAAGTTTGTAGCATAAACTTCTTTCCATTTTTTAGCACTTGTACCAATACTAAATGTGTTATCAACACCTGGCTCTAGTTTTGTAGCATTAATTGTTAATGGATTCTTAACATCTGAACCGTCACGAACTCTAAAATAAATTCTTGGGCCCGTTACGTTTTGAATAATTGGTTCAGTGCCTGTTTCGATGAAAACTGCAAAGTCGTTACTATCGCCGACTGTGTAACCCGAATCGCTGAAACGAACGGTTGCTGTAAAGTTAGAACTACCTGAACGAACGAAATCTGAAGCAAGATATCCACCTAAACGTAAAGAGTCACTTGCTGTACCCCAATACAAATATGTTGGTGTTCCGCTAACACCAGTTTCGTCATCAACTTGCTGTAGTGTTAACCCTTTCTTAATTAAGTTAAAACCAACAATAACAGAATCTGCATCGCTAGTGTCTAACGTAAATTCATCTTTAGAAATAATATAAACAGGTACATCATTAATTGTTGCAATAATAATAGAGTATGTTCCTGGAGTTGTACTACCAATTGGAAAACCTCTAACCTGCTTAGAAATCATTTGTGTTTGGCCTGCACCAGCACTCTGCGGACCAACAGTTAACCAAGAATCGCCGTTTCTTACTTTAAGTTGATCTCTGCCAGTATCAAACCAAAAATCGCCATTGTTTGGATATGTTGGTTCTACTGTACCGTATTCAGCACCGCCGATGCCTTTCCACTGCTTAACTGCTCCAACTATATCGCCTGTGTAGATCTTTAATTTTTTATTACCACTGTCGTACCATAATTGCCCGCGAACAGCATTTGCAGGGCTTGTGCCGCCTGCAAAATTTTCCAGCATATGAACAGTATTTTCGTTTTGAATTTCGCCGTATCCAGCATAATTCTTACCGATTAATTTAACATCTAAACTTTGATTAACGGTACCGTCTTCGATTACTGCAATCGCTGTTCCGTCCCATCGGTTTATTGTGTACGCCATTCTGTTAACCCCTAATATATGTTATTTATCGAACCCACTACGTCTTTACGGTGTTGTATAAGGTGAGTTGATATCGCTCTCAAATCCCCATTGTCCAGGTGTTGGGCTTAGTCCACCGCCCATAACAAACAATTTGTCTTGTCTTAAAACATTAACTGTAACGCTAGGCCCTGTAATAGTTTGACCCACTGAGATGTCCCTAACCATGGAAATATCCGATGTCTCTGCTGGAACAAAGGAGTTTTTGTCTACTAATAGTGTTGTAAAATCTAGACCGTTTGCAGGACTGTAAGTAATGCTTCCTGAACTAGCAGATAATGTAGTTGCATGTAATCGTAAACGAGTTCCATCTTTAGCCACACCTTCTGGTGCAGTTATTGGATCATAGAACGGTGCTATGGAATTTAAGATTGTAGCAATTTGATTGTTTGATAATCCAGTAACATCCATACTCATAGATAAGCCACGGTCGAAAACACGAGCGTCTGTGTATGCTTTAGTAGCCGCATCTTGCTCATCTACCGGATCAGCCATATCTACAACTCGTTTGCTACTAACAGCAACGTTTAATGTTGGCTGGAGTACTAAGTTGTTTGAGGAAGTACTGATTGTTGTATTGTTGATATATGTTGAATTATCAACGTTTAATGTTTGTAAAGCACCCAACGTTTCTAAACTTGAATTTACTACGCCTGCACCTAAAGTATCAGCACTTAGTACATCAACGTTATCTATTTTATAAGTATTTCCAGATGTTACATTCCAATTAATATTAGAAGACCATGTATCGTTTGCATCGTCAAATAATATTGTTTTATCTGTATCACCCTTTAGTGTAATGCCGCCGCCATCTGCGGCAGAATCGGTTGGTGTAGAAAGTGTACTACCAAGAACGATGTTCTTGTCTTCTACTTCTAAAACTGTTGTTTGTAGTGTTACAGTTTCACCTCCAACGTATAAATCTCCTGCAATTTTAACGTTGCCATTTACATCTAATGTGGCTGCTGGAGTTTCTTGGAAAATACCAATTCTTGTATTGATAGCGTCGATGGTAATTGCTTCGATAGTTCCTGTGGGAGACTTAACTTTAACACCAATATCTTGGTTTGTAAGTTTATGTTCTATTACGAATTTACCGCCAGAAATTTTTAAATCAACGTCTTCTGATGCGCCAACAATTAATCCGTCGTCCGATTGCACAGTTAAAGATCCAACGATTACTTGATCTTCGTCGTTATAAACAATCTGTTCTGCAGACTTCGAGTCGCCTGTTGCTGTTAAAATATTTTCTGCTCTTGTTACAATTACATCAAATTTTAAATCTGTCAGAGCACCAGCATTAAATCCTACTAGTACGTCTTTAATCTCTGTAGCATAACCTGTTATTGGCTGTGCAGGAGTAAATGCGTCTTTGCTAAAAATACCTAATAAAGTACTGCCAACATAAAGTTTAGCAACAGTATGACCTCTGTTAAAGTTGTCTAGTACTGTTTCTACTACAAATCCTGTTGTGCCTTGAATATTATTATAGATAGGACCTGCTAGTGTTAAGTCTGTACCGTCATAAAACCATAATTGATTCGTTTGACTGTTGATCCATAAATCGCCTGCAACTAAATCTGTAGGCTCTCTATTACTAATAATTGGGCCGCCGGCTGCTCTAAAGTTTCCGCCATCGTAAACATTCAATCGACCTGTACCAGTATCGTACCATAACTGTCCTTTTAGTGCAGATTCTGGTGCGCTAGAACTAGCAAAGTTCTCTAGCATCTTTACAAAGTTTTCATTAATTGCTTCTCCGAAACTAGTAACGTTTCTTCCAATTAATGTTAAGGACGTTGTACTAGTATCAAACGTTCCGTCTGGAATATCTACTAGTTGATTTCCGTCTGTTTTATTAATTCTATATGTCATAGTACATTTCGCCCAGTGTTAATAATATAGTTCAATGTTAAGAACGGGTTCATTACATTAAACTGTGATTGTATAGAATCTCCGCCTGGAGTTCTTGGATAGTCTAAAATTCTACCCGAATCTGTCATATACTGACCTCTTGCTGTAACAGTAGAACCTTCTCCACTTAACGCATTGGTATCAGTTGGATCTCCAGGCACGTTTCTAAATGCATAGTATTTGTTTCCATCGTCACCTGTCATATCGTGAACGTGATCCGGAATTTCTGCGCTGTCAATAAGTTTCTTCTCGACACCGCCGCCTTGTCCTACTATGTCAGCAACAGCATCTGTAACTCTATTTGCGGCTCCTCCGCCTGTGGAAATTTGTACTGTTGGATCTGCCGCACTTGGAACAGTAATACCGTTGTTCATACTATCCATAGCAAGTGGGAATCTGCCACGCATATCTGGAAGTTTGAACGTACCTAAGCCTAGTAATGTTGTAATATCACCAAATTGGTAACCTAAGATTTCAAACAATTCTGGATAATCTGAAATTAAAACTTCACTACCGTCACAGAATAACCATCCTGTTGGTGCGGTTAATCCTGCAAACGGTAACACAACACCCGTAGGAGTAATTGGAATTGCACTCCACAAACTTGCTTTGGTAATTTGTTTTAGACCTTCTGCGCCGCGTTGTACGAGAAACTTATCATCTTCTTGTACAGCAAGAACTTCAGGTTTGTCAGCAATAAAAGATTCGCTTAACTGTGTATAAAAACGTTTTCTGTTTCCAGATAAACCAAATCTAGAAATTGCACCAGCAGTTGTTTGTGGTCCTGTTTGATTAGACGCATACTTAACATAATCTAATCCGCCGTCTGTAACAGTATATGTTCCACGATACCCTGTAGGAGCAATACCGCTAACGATAATTGTCGATCCTGTTGGATAAGGTGCAACAGTTTGAGCCACAAAGGTTAATGTTGCTTCAACGCCTGTACCGTTTGCTGTTAATGTATTAAGTGTCGGAGTACCTGTTTGGCCATCAAACTCAACTTCGTTACTTGTAATGTCGCCATCTAAGTCAAAGATTGTAGGAGATGCTAATTTAGAAGAAGAACCAGAAGCGTTACCTGTAACACTACCAATTAAGTCTCCGTAGAAAGTTCCATCAAATCGTGAACTCCAAATACGTTGAAACTTTTTATCAACAGTACCAATGTCTGCGCCTAAGTTTACATCCGGTAAAATTGCACCTGATACTGTAACTGTATTTGTGTTATCTGTACCAAACGACACATCACCGTCGATACTTAAGCCACCTGTAATGTTAACAGTTCCGCCGAACTCCGCGTTACCGTCTGCTGTAATATTTCCAGATGCGTTAATGTCTCCGCCAACATCTAAGTCAGTTTGTGGATTAGTATTATTGATACCAACACGCTCTGAGCTATCAACACGGATAACAGTTCTAATAGAACCGTTGTTATTCATTCTAATGTCTAGGTTAGAACCAGATGTTTTGTGGAATAAAACACCTGCGGCGCCGTCAATACCTAAGTTTAATTGGTTGTCTTCACCTACGCTTAATCCGCTTGAGCTTCTAACGTTTAAAGGAAAGTTTGTATTACTTGTAGCGTCGCCTCTTAAGAAGTTACTAGCAGATACTGTAGTTGTTCCGACTAATAATGCGGCTGCTTTTTCTGCAACACCCCAATATGTGTTGTAGTCAGAGTGTAAATTAACACCTGCTTTAATACTTTGGAATCCAGTAATAACTGTTTTAGGAGTAAATGCTGTTTGACTAATAATACAAACACGCTCTCCGTTAATATAATTTGAAACTACAGGTTGTGCATTGCTTAGTGTGTCTTCAATAAATTCTGGTTCTGCACCAGTTCTTGCACCTTCGCTAAATCTTGGACCTACTAAGATCCATCCTGAACCTGTATATAGATACAACTGTTGTGTATCAGTGTTTACCCATAAGTCGCCTGGTAAACTTGTTGCTAATTCAGGTTCAACATTACCTTTCTTTAAACCACCTGCACTAGACCAACTAGTACCATCATACACTTTAAGTTGGTTAACGCCGGAAGTGTTATCATACCATAGTTGTCCTTCTACAGGATTGTCTGGTGCGCTGTCGTTTGCAAAATTTTCTAGTAAATGTAAAAAGTTTTCAGCAATGATAGTGCCATAACCAGTAACGTTACGTCCTGGAAATTGCAAACTTGTAGCACTATTAATTGTGCTATCTTCAACAGTTAATGCTGGCTTGTCTAAATTTGTGGAATCAGTGTATCTAACTTGATATGACATAATTAAGCCTCATTAAAACCGGTTAAGCTCTGTACTCGAACTGTATAATCAATTTGAATTAAACGGTTCAATGACTTCTGTACAGGGTGAAAAATAACATGAGTTAGTAAACGACCTGTTCCTGTTGGGTCGTAACTTCTTAGACCTAGCTCGTCAAATACATAGTTACCGTCAGTATATGTAGCATTATCGAAAGCATCTTGATCTGACGGCTCACCGTAGTCTAGTAAGCAAGTGATTAAGATATCTGTATAGTTTGTACCGGTAACATGACGTGTTTCAATCTTATTTCTGGTAGGATCTAAGTTATTTGTGCTTCTGTCGTCAACTACTTTAGTATAAGTTTCATTATATAAACTAGCATTTGACCCAGTACTGTTAGGAGTTAGGTATGTAATAATACCTGTAGGGTCTACGCTAGTGCCGCCATTACCAAAAACCATTTCGTATATAAAGCCTTGGCCTGCATTTGCTAAACTTTCAGCCATTGCTATACTCATATTTTCGTAATGAATAGCATTTTTCTTATCAATAAAGACTTCTTTAGTACTAGGGTCATGTATCTTAATGTGCCCTTGTACTAAAAAGCCCGAATTTTCTTTTGGATTGTTTGTCATGTTAAAATCACCTGTATTCTATATTTATCGAGGTAAAATCGCTGTCTTTGCACGAACGAATTTTGCTTGATCCGTTTGAGCATCCACTAAACTTTCACCAGCGGCTGTCCACATTTGTCCAGTTTTCTTCTGGATAATAACTTTAGATCCCTTCATAGGAGGTTCAGTTAAGCGAACATACGCACCCACATTCTTGTTTACAGCAAACTCTGCTTCTAATTGCTTATCTCCGCTAGGGCTATCTGGTCCTAAACTTTCGTCCCAAACAGTTATAGGAGTTTTACGTAATCTGCGGCCTGCTACAAATACTTCAATGTCCATACCTTCCCAGTATTCTAAAGGAATACTTGTGTAATCAGTTACGGTACCCGAACCTGAACCTACTGCATTTGCTATAAAGGATGTTCCAACAGTATTTGCTGTAGATCCAATACTCATATAATCAGTTGTTCCAACTGTTTTAATTGTATATCCTCTGCCTGGCTGTATGTCAGCAACACTAATTTCTTGTGTTTCTTTGTACCAACCAGTTTCAGTTGCTGGATTAGGCAATGGGCTAAACGGTAATAATACCTGTACATAGCGAATTGCTTCTGTAGCAACATAACTAGTTTCTGACACAGTTACAGAGCCAACTGTAAATGACGGATTAACAACTATTAAGTCGTACGCACCAACAACTTCAGGCAATGTAACAAATGTTAACTCAGTTGCACTAACATAAGTTGTTAAACACTTGTTACGTGCATGTGAACCAGTCATAGAACCTGTGCTTACCAATAACGAAGCAGGACTTCCGCCGCGCTCATCACTTATTGTAATATAGTATTCTTCTGTTACAGGATCCTGATCTGCTGTTAGAATGTAATAAGAAATTTCAGTGTCTATACCACCAAATGGTACGCCACTAAACGCTACTTCTTTACCTTCAAACAATCTATCTATTGTGCTTACAATGATTTCTCCTGCAGAATTAATTTCTGTAGCAGTAAATGTAGCAACTAACGATGGATCGCCAACAGTCACTTCAACGTTTTCTTTAAATCCAGTACCTGTAACTGTAACTGTTTGAGTTCCTAATGGGAACGCTGTGTTATTATTGAAACTATACTTAATATTGGTTACGCTCATGCCTAGACTATTTTCATAGACTGTGGTGCCCTGATTGTATCCGCCGGCAATTAATACTACTGTTTCTGTTTCATCTTTATACGGAACAGTTTGTTGCGTACTTGCATCTGTAACTTTAGTTCCAACAGCATGTACATCTGGTATACCTGTACCTAATGTACCCCTTCTTAGGTAACGCAATGTATTTCCTGTCTTCTCTAAGTACTCAATGCGCTCTTTATCAATGATAATAATACCAGATTGATTCTGACTACGCAATGGTTCTACTAAACCACTAGCATCTTCTACTACAATTTCTGTGTCGTAGTAGTTCAAAGGCTGTGCCAATGCTGTTGAAATATCATCATCTAAACGCTTGTAGAAAGTTCTGTTTAACATATCTTTAAAGATACGATATCCAAATGGTTTGCCTGTTGTAGTGTTACTACTAAAGACAATTACTTCTAAGATATCTGTTGATAATAGTGTTCTATTCTTATCAATTTGAATATAACCTAAATTATCTTCTAAGATATAATCAATCTCAGGTGTTAGTAGTTCACCGTTTAGAGTTAACCATACATACTGAGCACCAACAGCAGGAGTTCTTAGTTGAACTCTACCAGCAAGCAACTGATTTAATCTGTAATAATCAACTGTTCCTGGTGTAACGGCTGTTTGAGTTGTGATATAGTCGTTGTTACGTTCAATATTTAAAATATCGTGATTGTTAAAAGTTGTAACAACAAATGTAGCACCTGCAGAATAAGAATCTAATAGACGTATTTGAACGCCAGTTGAGTCTTTCTCAATATAGTACTCTGCATTTTCTAAAATTACTAATGTAATTTTGTCTCCGATGGCTGCAACACCGCGCTTAATAGTTAGTTGATTGTTAGAAGACTTCCAAGTAAACTGTCTAGAGATAGATAACTCTTCTCCGTTTTTGTAAACTCTTATCTTATTAGCATCAATAGTGTTGATAGCATAGTCGATTGTACTAACTGTGTAAGTTCTAGAAGCACCAACAACATCAAAGTAAACAGTATCAACTGGTCTCAACACATGTCCGTTATGCTCTACAATAACATTATTGTCAAATGGCTCAACTGTTGCAGGAGTGTTTGTTAATGGGTACAATGCTTCTACACCGTCGTGTACTACTGTCTCGGAAACCACTCTACTTGTTGTATTAACAGTTCCTGTTAAAACAGTATAGTCAATAATTGATGTGTTTGCAGGTGCTGTTGCAAATCGAATACCAATATTACCTACTTCACTGTAAGTATCGTCTGTAATAAATGTCGTAACAGTAACCGATTCTCCGTTGACAGACGCTAATACTGTATAGTCGCTGTCCCAACGTGCAACTGTTATAAACTCTGTTGTGTTGCCGTCACCGACAAAAGAGTCCGAATCAAGTACGTTGTTACCGTTTTTACTCATCGATGTTACTACAACTTCTGTACCAAGAGGCAAGTTTGCTGGGAAAATAATTTTTTGAGTTGTAAAGTTTAATGTGTAATCAGTGTCTTGTTTTTGTAATTCCCCATTTACTTTTACAAAGGCGGCCTGCGTACTATTTGGTCTTTGACCTATAGCAAATTCATTCTCTGGCTCTGTTGTAATGTAATGACGAGTAACAATCATCGGAGCACCGTCTTCGACTAGATGGTAAACTGTGATAGCAACCGAATCAACTACTTGACCTGTTACAACTTCTTCTGGAGCATGGCTAGTTGTTGGTGTTACAAAGTTGTCACCATCGATAATAATTTCTTCTGACAACAAACCTTTTGCTGTAGAATATGTAAAATCGCCGCCAGAAATTTCAGAATCTAAGTACTGCTTGTTAGGTCTAAAACTACCATCGCTAGTACTCTTACGGAAAATAATGTTGTCACCGTCATTTAAGTCAACTTCTACTGGTATAACAACAGGTGTGTCTGTACTGCCGTCTCCGATGAAAGTATTCATCTGAGCATCTTCATTAGTGATTTCAGGAGCAGTATTTAAAGCATCTAAATTATCAGCAACTTCTGCAGACTTATTAGAGACTTGTAATTGTTTTGCTGTAAGCTCTGCTTGTAAATCGTTTAACTCGCCTGTTGCAACTGCAACGTCGGCGATTAACTGATCTCGTTGTGCTTCGTTTTCAATGATTAATGCTTCAATCAATAAACGATCCGGATCACCTGGAGGCAACGCATCTAGTTGAGCATTTAAATCGTCAATTACTGCCTCGGTGTCGATTAATTCTTGAGTCAACGCATCAACTTCTGCTTGTTTAGCATCAACTAGAGGCTGTATAACTGCTTCTTCATTCTGTAAAATAGTTAGTTCAGCAACAGATTGGTTATATGCTGTTTCAAGAGCAGTATATGAATCATAATTGATGTCGTCGATTCTGATACCGTTAACATAAATGTTAATTTGCTCACCGTCCTCTGGTATGTAAGGCAAGTTAAAAGAACGTGTTGTACCGTCAGATACAACTAAATGGTCTGTATATGTTTCGTCAAAGTCGTCCCAACCGGCAGTAAACCATGGTAGGCCGTCCCACCCTGATCCAATTTCAAATCCTAGACCAGTAACTTCAACGCCACCGTAGTCGACACCTTGCATTAACTGTCCAAGGTCCTTACCTAATTGTCCTACTTTTGGACTGTAGTAATATTGAATTCTGTCAGCGGCACTTAATAGTCGAATATCTTTAGTGTAAGATATTTCAACGTTGGCTGTTCCTAGCTCTGCCGCTGTATCTAATTCCAATACCCCGATATATCTTGTATAACCGCTAGATGTGTCTTTCTTGTTGTAAACTGTAAAGTCACTAGATAGTAACTCTTCGTTTGATACAGTTACGGATGTTTTATTTGTTCTAACATCAACAGGCCACTTTAGTTCAAACAATGTATTAGAACCTGTACCGTTAAATGTTTGTGTTACTGTAATAGAACTAATTTGATACTCTGGAATAATTCTATCAAACTTAACTCCAATAGTATTTGTTCTTGTTAATCCGTTACCTAACACAGCCGATGCCCTAGCAGTAGTACCTGTAGTTCCAACGGAGCCACTTATAACAACTTCTGGTGTTGCTATGTAACCTTCGCCTTGGATATCAACAATAATTTTGGTGACTGCACCTTGCGAAACATAGGCCTTGGCTGTTGCATTGACTCTGCATTGGCCAACAATTTCTACTGTAGGAGGTGCTTGGTAGCCCGAGCCGCCGTCTAAAACAGTAATTTCTACAACGCTGTATCCAACATTGTCTAACCAATCACTATATGGTGCGTCGAGTATTGCGCTAGAGTTATAAGATATTTCCGATCCTTTAACTTTAACGTTGAACGGAACAATTTGTCCTTCTTCAACATCATATCTTGCAGGCAAGTCAAAGTCAGTAGTTCCTGTATATGTGTTATCTACAGAATTGTAATTGCTAATAAATTCTCTAACCTTACTTCTATATGGTTTAACTTCGTTGATATAGTCTTCATAACTTGACAAGTTATCGTTTTTATAATTAATTTTTTGCGACAACGGTCCAAGGTTATGTTTAGCCTTAATAAAACTAGTCTTAAATGCCCAGTCAACAAACGATTGTTCTGTAAAGACATATCTTAAACTTGCGAAGAATAGTTTGTTATATTCAATTTCTAAATCATCGATTAATAGTTTGTCTTTGATGACGTTAAGAATTATTCTCAATTCTTCTTTAGGTTCGTCGTCATACACATCACCGTCGAAAGTGAAACTATCAAAACCAATGTTACTATTTGCAAACTTGTACAAGTTAGAATTAAACTGAATTGTACCGTTTTGTCTACCAACAGTTTTATAATTTAAAGAAATATTATCTGTGTTTAGATTGTTAATTCTTTCTAATAAAATCCAACCGCCAGACTTTTCATTTTTAATCTTTACTAAATCGCCAACAGCAATTTCAATAAAGCTCATTTCGTATGCAAAGTCAACAAGGTGATCTACTTTTGTAAACTGACTGTAACCGTCAGCATACCAATCAACGTAACCCCAGTGTTTAGTTACATCATAAATCTGTGTACGAGATCTAAACCAGTCGCCCAATGTAGTATCCCATACATACAAACTCCACTTGTTAGATGCTGTCTCGTCTGCATTAACTAAAATTGTAAATGGTCTAATGTATAGTACAGCAGTATCTAAGTAATCGCGGCCTGCGTTTTCAACTGTGATGCTTGTTACTTCTCCGGCAGAGTTAATTACAGATTGTAACTTTGCACCTGCGCCGGTTCCTGTTATTGTTATTTCAGGAGCAATTTTATATCCTCTTCCTGCACTAGTAACAACTACTCTAACAATCTTTCCGTTTTCAACAACCGGTACAGCCGTTGCTTGTTTAAATCCTGTAGAACCTACAAAACGTATTTGGCTTTGACTGTCGATTGCAATGTCAAACTTTCCTGACAATTCAGTTGGTGCTTCGTCTTTAGAATTTAAATCAGAAAAATCAAAGTCGTCAATAATAGACTTTGTTATTAACACAGAGTTAACACGCTCAATTACTTGTTTTAATGCTTCAAGTCTATTAACAAACATGCCTTGACGTGGCTTGTTCATTATACCGTACTTTAACTTTGCTGGCAGTCTTGGATCAGGAACTTCTGAACCGTTAACGTCATAGCCTACTAAACTATCAAACCATTTTTGTTCAATGTGTTTGTTTAGTTTTTTGTTTGTGTTTCCTTCGGCTAATAACTGATAATGACTGTGAATATTACTTTCTGTGTTGTCAATTGTCCAGTAACGAATGTTTAGAGCAACATCTTTGCCTGTGATTAATCCCTTACAGTTTACTAATGCAAACTGATTGCTTCCAAGTAAAGTAATGTACTGTATTCCTTGTCCTTTAGGATTTTCAATTAATTTAGAAACATCGCTTGCAGATGTTTTTCTAAATGAAACGTCTGGCACAGTAACTTTATTCTTAACCCAGAAATAGTAAGTATTTTTAAATGTCTTGCTTACAGTATCATAACGTTGTTTAATGCTGTATGCTAAATCGCCGTGCTTAGACTGTCCGCTAATTCCTAATGCTAATCCTGATTCAGTATCTGCAAGACTGTCCCACTCGCTTGGACTGTACTCAGACTCGACCCACTCATAAACATCAACAGTTGCGCTTTCATATACATTGTTCCAAGTGTTGGCTTTGTACACTACGGATCCTTGTAATGGATCTGCAAACTTAACTGTAGTTAAGTCCCACCATAGTTTGCCAACATTTGAACTTGTCCATGCTGTTAACTGATCCACTACTACAGTTTCAATACCTATGGTATAAACTGCTGGATCGTAATATGTCTTGAATGATAACTCTTGTTCTGCTATTCCTAATATCTTTCCGTTGATAGGATCAATAAAATCTAAATTAGCAACAATACTATTTGTTGTAGTGTTATACAAGAAGATAGATTTAATTTTAGTTAAGTCAACAGTTGGCTCAGGAGTTCTAAACTGTGACCAAGATTTATCTAAGCCGTAGAATTCAAAGAATGCACCGTCGGCTGCTGTATAATCGTTTGCATAGATATTAGTTGCTACTACAACGCTGTCTCCAAAATTGATTCCCGATACAGCAGTAGGTTCTAATTCTGTTGCATTTAAGAACTTACTATCGTACTTTTCAAATACTCTGATACTACCTGTAAACTCTTCTTCTTCAACAAGTCGTGTAACACCTAAGTCGAATGTTGTATTTCCGCCGTCAATGATAGTATCGACTGTTTGATTGCCACCATAACTATAGACTACAAGTCTGTCGCTGGTTAGATTGAATCTAACTCTGTAACCAAACTTCTCCGAGTCCATAGCCAACGGACTTGTTAACAAATCTTCAATCTGGTATGTGGTTGAATTCAACTTAAACAATGCTACTGCACCTTGAGATGCAGAAACATCTGAGTACAACGGAGCACCAATAGCAACAAAGTTAGAATCTTTTGTAATTGCTACAGATGTTCCAAAGTTTGAACCTGTTTCAATTTGTGATAATTCAATTACATCGCTAACATTAATTTCTTGAACTGTAGTGAAAACTGTTCCAGATAATCTGTGAACAGATACAGTTTCGTCTGTCTTAGAAACGACTAGTGTATTATTTCCAGAAACATCAATATCTGTAATCTCGATGCCTGTTGCAAAAGTAACTCGAGCTTGAATTGTATTTGTTGTTAAGTTATAAGCAACTACAGACGAAGCAACACCTTCTGTGATGCTACCTTTAGATGCAATATATAAAATACTTCCGTTTACTTTTGTCTTAAATCCAAAGAATTCATATTGAGTTTCTGTTGTGTTTTGAATAACTCGTGTAAACTCATATGCACCATAGATATTTCTTGTGTACTGTGCAACGTATCCAATATCTACTTCCGTGATGATTGGAGGGTCCGATGGGTTCTCGCCTGGTGTAGAAGTAATTCCAAACTTAGGCGCAGATATAAACAAATAACTGCCATCTGCATTAAAGCATAGTGCTTCGCCGAAACTGTTATTTGTTTCTGTAAATCCGTCATCTTCTGTAGACAATGGAGTAATACTGTCTTGGAAGGCCCAACCAAACTTGCTAGTTGGACGAGAGTAGAACAATACGCTATCTACACCCGATGCTACAAATGCAGATTCTGTATCATTTACTGCGATTGTTCTAGCAAAATAATTTTCTTCGCTAGTTGTTTTAACACTAGAGTAAGAATTAGAAAACTTCCATACACTCCAATTGTTATTAACGCCATCTACCCATACTAGTTCGCCTTGCTTCTTAACAGACACTGGCAATGAGTTTAAATCGTTTATGCTAGATAAACGTTGAGGTGTCCACTTAAACACATTAATATTTGTGCTAGTATTAATTTCTGCCAAGGCTGCGGTGTCGAGGTCCGGTGGTAATGTAATTTCAAACCAATTTAGTCCAACATCAAGTACTTGCCAAATTCCTTCAACACTAGATGCTGTATTGTTAATTCCTACATAAGAACCTACAGTCACGTCTGCAGGCAATTTGATGTTTAATACAAATCTTAAATTGCCTGAGTCGTCTGAAACATTTTTAATTCTCTTAACAAAGTTAGTGAATCTATATACATTCCAACTACTGTTATCAAATCCTAACCAGAAGTAATCTCCTTCTCTTAGGTCGTAGATACTATAGTTTGCAAAATCATCTTTGCTAGAGATAGTATAATTAATATCTTCGTAGTTTACATAACCAGCAGTTCTGATATACTCTTTCTTTGCAGATACAGTTGGTATAGGAGCATGGTCATAATCGTCAGGCTTAAGGTAAACTTGATCCTGTGTAATTCTATATACAAAATCGTTTACACCTTGTGGAACATAAGATACTAATTCAAACGGTTGTGGATTAATTAATACTTTGTTTTCATCAATAACATATTCGACTTCATCATAGCCGCCTGCGGCTCCATACTGTCCTAAACGAATTGCCCATTCTTCAAAGAACTCAAGACTGTCTTGTTCTGCATAATTTAATGCATCAAATAATTTTGAAAGGCTATTTTGTGTACCTTTCTCTTGAATCATACCTTGATAGAACTTATATTGGCTTACGTCATCGTTGATGATATTTTCTAAGTACTGACGTTTTTGATAGCCAATTAAGTGCTGTGCAAATGTTTGTTGGTTTACATCGAAACTATCAGTATCTAAGTCGTAGAAGTCTTCGAACTGAGTAGCACGGTAGTCCCAGTTAGGAATTAATTGGCTTTCAGGTTTGCCGTTTAATTTGTACCAACTTTCGTCTTCGAATGACTCTGTGCCTGGAACATTTTGTTTGGCGCTATAATAAAACTCTTTGTACTTTACAGTTTCGCCAAGTGCATAATCTTTCCAGGCTTTCCATTCAGATACTACTGCTCTGTCGTAGACAAATCCTGGAACACTGAAGTCTCCAGACCAATCGCTAATCTTGTAACCAACAACTTTAATACGTTCTTGTCTATAACCCTGTGTTTGGTCATAGATAATGTCGTTGAAAATTGTAACATCGTCGAGTATTAACACATGTTCTTTTTGTACAAGATTCAATGTAGCGTGATAAATGCCGTCAGCAGTATTAGTTGGACGTAGACTAAAGTTATTCTTTTCTCTAATGCTGTTAGTAAACGAAGGCTCTAGTGCTATACCATCTTGTTTAAAGATAGAATATTCATAGAACGGATCGTAGATGCTATCAACTACGCTGTAATCTTTATTGTAAATTAGTTCTTCTGCCGCAGGGCTTAAACTAATTACTGCGCCATCGGCCCAGTTCTGTGTAGTCCAGAATGCAAACTCTTTTGCACTAGTTTGCCAATCAGTGACTGTTTTTAATGCTGTATTAAAATAATCAAATGTAAACCCAACACTCTTTAAGTAGTTGCCATAACCTAATAAGAAGTCAACTACCTCTTGAACTGTTTTTAATTCTGCTCCGTAGTGTAGTGAGCTAACCGAATCCTCAAAGTACTTTCTTAGTGTAATGCTTCTTCCGCCAGTGACTGGCAAGTAAGGCAACTTAGCAAAGTACTTAGATTCAAAAGATGTTGTACTTTGATGAGCAGTTGTTACTCTAAAATAGTTTTGATCTACTTTAACTATTTGTCCTTTATAGTAATACTTGTTAGCGTTCCATTCAATGTATGGCTCAGATATTCCGCCAACACTAATTACAGGATCAGATGCTACATCTAAAGGTTTGTTGTACTTAAATTCTGGAATAAGTTTACTGTAACCTTTAATTACGAATCCGCTAGTTGTTTTTTCAATAATAACGCCGCTATAAGATATAGAAACAATTGGAGAACTACTGTTTAAAACAATATCGTAGTTGTCTTGCGGAATGAATACATTTCCTTCATTTAGTGGACTTCTACTATCAAGTATTAACTTGAACTTTTCTTTTGTTGTGAAGCCTGCAAGTTTACTTGCAATCTTAATTTGAATAGAAGACATATCTTCTTTAAAACTATCAAGCACAGCAAAAGATTTACTAATAGCATAGTGAACAAGATAGTTAACTAAACCGCTAGTAAACACTCGTGTAGAGTCTTTTACAGTACTTGGGAAAACTACGTTACCGGTGTTGAAACGTAAATTTCCATTAGGCAATTTGTAAACAATTTGTCCTGTTTGATCTCTGTACTGACGAATTCTATCAAACCCTAACGCAAACATTCTTGCTGGTCTTAATAATGTCAACGCTGTTATTAACGCAAATGGATAATGGCTACTTCTGCGCCAAGCAGTTTCAATAGGTGCTTGGTCGCCAAATGTAAATTCTTTTTCTGCAAATACAGAAACAAAGTCTGTAACCATACCAACAGACAACGGATTTAAAAGATTGCCGTCACCGTCAACAGGAATAAAATCTAGTAACCCTGTTCTTGCATATAGTGTATTTCTCTGAGGTATAGTACCAGGTGTTCTAATAATACCTTCTGAAAGGTCTTGCCATAGCAACAAGTTATCCTTTGTGTACGGCGCAGGCCCGTATTGATTTTCCCACCATTCTGGCTTGATAGAAAATCCTAACATTTCCCAAGGATGTGTATGAGGTCTATCTGTGTCGTAGAAATGCTTGAAGATTGCTCTCCAGAAACCAAGATGCGGTGTTCCGGTTGGATCCGTAAACATTTTATAGTTAAATGTAAATGGATTATTTCTATCGTAGAATGTGTGTTTAGTGTAATCTTCGTTGATTAGATTGGTCCAACTTAAGAACTCTTGACGTAATACGGAATTTAATTCTTCTATAGAAACATCTTGTGTTCTAAAATATCCTGGAAGTAGAGAATCTAAATTTAATAATTCTGGATTGTAGCGAATCTTGATGTTGTTATAGATTCGCATTTCAAGTTCTAATAGTAGTAAATCTCTAAACTCGTCTGGTTCACCTACAGCCGAGAACGCAACTGTAATGCTGCCATCGTGGCCTTGTATAACCTTTGTAGGTGTTTGATATGTATTATCTACATAAATTTTTGGCTCAAACAATGGATATAATCCAAGTTTAGTCGGTGTTGGTGGTACACAGCATCCTGCTGTTTCTTCGTACTGATAAATCTTTAAATTGTCGCCTGCGGCTATTGTAGATTTAATTCTAATAAAACTTGTGTTTACGAATACATAATCTCTGCCGTGCAATAGCAAGTCGTCATTGACGTAAACTAGTATTGCCTTAGAGCTTGCTTCGTCTAAATTAAAATCAAATGTTAATGGATAATCTGTAAAACTATCGTCAATAATTTCTTGTTCGTAGACAAAGTTAACTCCAAACGGAACCATATCGCTTAGATAGAAAGGCGATTCTGTAGTGTTATCTTTAGTAACTTCTTTTAGCACTAAGTCTAAATGAACTCTAGTAATACCATCGTATCCGTATGTCGTTGCTGTTCTAATTAGATTACGTTTAAATTTAGAATATTCGTTTTGAGAATATCTTAAACTCTTAATAATATTAACACTCTTATTTGTAAAACTATAAACAATAGGAGCCAATGGGCTAGAGTGCTGTACTACTTGTGTTCCGTAAGAAGATACTTTTCCTAAATCTCTTAAATTACTAACTCCTGGAATTGAACCCTGGAAAGTAGTTACATTATCTGTGATTGTTTTTACGTGATTAATAATTTGACCTAATGTTAAATCGGTCAAACTTAGGTTCTGAGGATTATGTTCTAAGTTACTTGGGAACTTATAAAATCCTACAGTAGGTAATTTGTTAACAGACGATGTTGTTTCGATAACTAACACATCGTCTACTTGTAAGTCTGCTGTAAACTGAACGTATGCTACGCTATTTTGTCTGTAAATGTCAAAGTCTGTTCGTTTTTCATTGTTTACAAAAACTTTGACTGTTAAGTCGCTGAGCAAGCCGCTCTTGTTATAAACATCAATTGGAAATAGATTTAATAAACTCTGTTCAACATTGTATTGTCTAATAACAGGCTGATAAGAATTAAACGAAGATTTAATCCAACCGTTTAATAAATTATAGTCTGTTAGGCTGTTATTAACTTTTACATAACCTAAGTCAAGTTTTCGTTCAATTAACTCGACTTCTCCTTGATAGTTAAAAGTGTCGTTTTGTAAATTAAAGTCAAAAACAATATCGCCAATGTTGCCAATGTTTTTATAATCAATATATAAGCCAAGTTCGTTGTCGTAAGTGTCTCCTGTGTGGAAACTAAACAACTTAGAACCTATAAAGTTAGATCCAACATAAACAGTTCTGTCTCCGTAACTTACACCATCGACGTCAACAACGTCAAATACTGGTGCTGAATTTACGCCTGCTTTATCTTGACTTTCTTGCCATGCTCCACTTGTGTAGTGAAACATTTTACCTTTAAAATTGTCGCCGTTAGAAACTAATACACTTTCTCCGTCTAGTGGAGTTGTGTCATCTTCTTCCAACAATGTAATTCTCTTAACACCTAAGTGAGTTACAAAACCAATTTTAAAAATGCGTCCGTTAACTGTTGAATCTGTATCAACAGCAAACAACACACGCATTCCTTCTAATAGTAAAACGCCATCGATGTTGTAACCGATTGCACCCTCTACTGTAGAGAAAGCATCTTTTGTAAACAAGTCAATTAAATCAACACTACGTTTTGCTTGGCGGCCAAAATTCCATAATTGTAAATCTGGTTCAAACTCAATAATAGGACGCTTGGCTCGTGCTGTTTGGTCTATTTCTATCGGTTGGTTATTATATTCAGCAGATGCTTCGATTACGGATCTGTGGAACCAGCGATTGTAACGACTCCAGTGGTTTTTATCTCTACTGCTTCTGTTGATTGTGATATAATCTTTAGTAGCAGGATAGTTATTATTAACGTCAAACCCTTGTGTATCAAAGTTTTCAACGTCAAACTCGATATCTTTATCTAATGCAAATGTTAACGGAGTTTCTAAGTCGGCTTCTGCAACTAGTCTAATCTTGTCGCCGACACCTTCAACATACCAGTTACCTGTAGAATATTTTTCTGGTGTGACATTACCAATGAAGTAAACTTTCATACCATTGGATAACTCTGTCGTTCCGTTAATGCTGTAAGTTTTCTTTCCAACAATTTCATTTTCAACATCAATAGAAGTATTTTCTTCAATATTGTAAATTTTAAAGAAGCCCGATGTATTGATATCGTTAGCACTGACATAATATAATACATCTGGTGCATTGTCTGGTATTGTAAATGTAATAGTTCCTACTTCTACATAAGAAGTATCGCTTACTATTCCGTCAGTATAGATGTAAGAATCTGCTAAATCTCTAATAGATTTAAACGCAATAGGAGTACCTGGACAATTAATATCAAAGATATATGTTTGTCCTCTGTACAACTTTAATGTCGGATTACGTGTTAGTCCGTCTGGAGAAAACACATAGGCAATGTTATCGACATCGTTAACTGTAGTAACAGAATATGTACTAACAATAGATCTCGACTGACCGGCAATAGCCATTGCTTGTGGGCCGCGAGGTAACCAGTAGTATTCTCTATAGTTAACAAACTTATCCCAATCGATATGAGGATTCCAAGAGTAAAATTCTTGGCTGTTTGTTTTACTGTGATTTATAGTAGACGGATTAAAATAGACTAACTGATTAATATAGTCGTTGTAATCTTTAAAGAATGTAACATTCTCTAAACTGTCTTTAATAACAACAGATGGCTCTAACTGATATGCTTCTCTTTCGATAGAAACATCTTCAACATAGTTGTCTGAAGTTTTATAGGCTTTACTGTTTCTTCTACCTATGTAAGCATTAATTTTATCAACATTACCAACAGAAATTAATTGATCTAATGTACCATTTAAAAATTTCTGGTTAGTACTTGTTCTAAAATATCTAGGTAAGAAGTTAACAGAACTTCTTGTTGTATCTGAACCAATTGGTAAGTTTGGTTCTTTTTGATCCTTAGTAAATGCCATTTACTGTCCTTTTAATTACTAACTATGCCGTTTGCGGAAATTGCACTGGATGTTAAAACAACACCAGTAACATTCAATCTTGCCGCAGTGATTTCTGAAATAATTTCAACGTCGTCTACTGATACTGAACTAGCAAAAATTTCATCTGGGTTTGATTTAATTTCATACAAACTACCAAATGCTAAATTTTGATTCTTAGGAACTAAAACAATATTTGCTATCTTTGGACTCATCTTAGACATAATGTATGTTGCTAATTCGCCAAAGTAGAATGTATCACCGAAGTCCCAATTTTCTATTGCAAAGAATTCTTTAATTGCTGTTACAACACCTGTTTTAATATCGTTGTCACTGACAACTAATGATGTATTTTTAACAACTTTAAAAATTGCTTGAAGACTAATGTCTGCTTTAGAGCCAAACAAGTTCTTGTACTTTACAGGATGATAAATGATTTCATCACTTATTGCCTTGATTTTATTCATTTGTTGGCCGAAATTAATGTATAATGCATCACTGCTTGGAGGCAACGGACGAGTTGTTATGTCTCCGTTCAGCCACAAACGATATTGTGTATCGTAAGACTTAGTTAACATATAAACATCAATAATGTTAAGCGGTGCAGGATCAATTCTTGCACTTTCGTCTGCGGCATGAATGTATTGGAACTTTAATACGTCTCTACCAACAAATGCCTTGTACTCTGTTGTTATAACATAATTTCCACCAGAATAGAAAACTTTAACTACGTCTTCATCCATGATGTACACTAACTGTCCGTTAGTTAATGTATTAGCATCAATTACACCTTGTGTTGTAAAGACTTTAATTAAGTCGTTTTCGTTTTTAATATAATAGTAGTCAGTTACACCGTCTAAGTTAGTTCTGCTCTTTTGAAAGATAAACTTTTCAGCAGGATTAGTAGATGGCGCAACAATAACATCAAAAATTTCTGGATCATCTACAACGCCGTCTTCGTCGTTGTCATAGAAACTAATTGCAATTTTCTTAGAGTCTATATAGCCGTCGGCGCCTTTATATTCGTCAACAATTTCCCATTTAATATCTTGGTTAATTGGTGTGGCTGCATCCGGGGCTGTATTAATACCTAATACTGTAATGCTATCTCTAACAATTTTTCCAGTGTTAGTGTCATACACTTTATCTGAACTGTCAAAGAAGAATCTAATCTCTTTTTCGCTTTCGAATACATAACGTGTACCGCGGCTTGTTACTGTATAAGTTTCGCCGTTAGTTTCAAATAAAATAATCCAACTAGCATCTAATTGTTGATTACTTACATCGCCCGCTTTACCTAGGCTAAAACTATTTTTCTTATCAACGTTAGTATCGGATACAATTTTCCATGTAGTTGTAGAATTGTCGTAGCGTAGGCCAAATTCCTTATTAGCAAAAATCAAATCAATCATTCGTGTAATAACACTACTCTCCAAGCCTGTAACAAACTTTGGAAGTATTAATTCTGTTAATGCGCCGGTAGGAACTACGTCATTTAAAATAACTGGTCCTGTGCCGTCAGATAAAATTCCTGTACTCGATGCTGTGCCATCAGATATAACGTTAATAATTTTACTCCAAATATAAGTCTTTGAAGTTTCTGTTGCTGCCGATGCATCGATGATATTATTGTCAGCATCAAATAGTTTTCCTGTTGGAGGAATAAATTTTACTAAAGCGCCTGGAACAATATAACGTAAGTTAGAACTTGTATAGGATCCTAGTTTCTTTGTAGATGCATTTTCAATGTCCCCAATATAACCTGTTGACAAGTTTACTGCACTAGTTTGTTGATAGAACGAACTAAAGTTAGGAGTAATAACAACTGTTGGGTAATTGTCAATATAAAAATCTACAGTTTTACGATTAGATAAAATTGGTTCTACTTGATTTAATACAACGTTCTCAATATCTGAACGAGTGTTAACGCTGAAAGTGAATACATCAACAGTTGGCTCTTTGTATATTACGCCGTCGGTGCCAAATAAGTTTGTTGAACTGTATTTTCCTGTGCTATCTTTTAAATCAAAATAACGACTAATACCACTGCTAACTCTGTTAACAGATTTTACTTTAATAATTTCTTGATTTACACTCAAAGGGAAGACATTATAATCTTCGCCTGTAATCATTCTGTTTTGTGTGTAGTAAGTTGCAGGTGCGTTAGTTTTAATGCTGTCGCTAGATTCAGCAATAGCGGCATTTGTAACTGTGTACTTTAAACCTAATGCAACTGTAAGAACTTCCTTCTTACCCGAACGACTGATATAAGGAACATCGATTGTAATATTTTTAATGTCGTTAGGATTAATTGAGTAAGACAAGCCGTTGCTTGTTCTGTAATAAACTTTGAAATTACCTTGTGGTAGATTTCCAAATGTGCCGTCAGCAAAAACTAAACGAACACGATCCAACGAACGTGTTAGAACACTATAAATGTTTCTAATGTTTTTATTAACACTATTATAGATAATGTTGTTGCCTTCGACTGCATCAACTTTTGTCCATAAGTCTGTTTCAAAACCGATACTGTCTAAGCCATACAACCAAACATCGGAGTTATTGATATTTGGATTGTCAATGTCTAGTGTTTCACTAGTACTTGGACGGTCAATGGTAAACGTACTTTCTTGTAAAGTTCCTTGGCGGAAATGAACAAAGAAACCTGTATTGCTACTTGGAGGGCCTCCGCCGTCATCTCTGTATAAAAATGCTAGGCTGTTTGTTGGAAACGGTGCTTCTTCATAAATGTCTTCTGCACCTGTAAAAGTTGTAGACACAACTTCAAAGTCAATGTTTCTACCATCAATGTTTTTACTGAATCCGTAAACAGGCACTTCAGTATTTGACGCATTAAAACGATATTGACTGCAAGGAACACCGCTAATAGTAGCAGAATCGATAGGCTTGCCAAACTGACTAGTTTCAGGCAACGCCGCATTAATTACTTTAATAAACTGTTCATACCAGTTGCTGTTAGCACTATCATTCCATACAATAGTCTGATTGGACAAGTTACGTCCGTTGCTATCAATTACTGTTTCTGTAGTACTTACAGAAGTAAATTTTAATAAGCCGTTGGATGGCAAGCAACGCTTAGGATTGTAAGATAGTAGACGTGCTAAACGTAGTACGCTTTCACGACGTTCTGCTAGTTCGAGGAAGTTATCACGGGCATTTAAGTCAAAGCGGAATGCTAAGTTTTGCCCTAAAAATGCTATTAAATCTATGAGTGCTAAGTACTCGCTAGATTCAATGTAATCGTTAAAGTCTTCGGGATAATTTTCACGAAGATATGTAATCATTGTACGACGTAAATTGTCAAAGTCGTATGATTTAAAATCGGCGTTTTTAAAAGACTGATATACTTTTTTCCAGTCTTCTGCCGCTATTAGTTTATTTTGTCTATCTACACTTGCCATGTTTAGCCCTCGATATAATATTTATCAAGTCTAAAAAGTGGGTAGATTATTAACTGAGGATGCTGTTGTTTTCGTCGAATTTAAAACGCAACTGCTCGGATATATTATAAGGAAGGTATGTTAATTCACACTCTACTTGTATGCCGCTTTCGTATTGACTAACAACTAGGCTGTCTACTTTAACTCGTGGGTCGTAATTCATTATCTGTGTAACGTTTTCTGCTACAATATCCTTCAATTCTTCTGTTAAAGGATCGAATAATAAGTCCCAAATAATGCATCCGAACTCAGGATTTTCAAGTTTTTCGCCTTGTCTAATATGCAAGTGATTAACAATATCTTGCTTAATTAGGTTCAAATCGTATAGTGTAAAACTGCCTGTTGGGCTTGCAACCGTGCTTAATCCACGATATGCTCTACCTGTAGGAACAGGATCCGGAATACCGTTGCTAGGAATAACATTCTTACCAGTGACTGCGTTATATGTTGCCATAGTTTAGTATTTATTTTCCTATTTTTTTGAAAGTATCGACGATAGATGTAAGTTTTCCATCTTTTACTGACGAGCTAGAACTAGAATCTGTTTGAGCTGGTGTATGCCCTGTTGGATTTAAGTTTTCGTGGCCTGCCCACGGTTCGTGCTGTGGCACTCTCTTGGGTGCGTTTGCTGACCCGCAAGTTGCGGCCGCTGGGCCGTTCATATGAATTTGACTTGCTGTTTCAACATGGTTTCCGCCAGCGTTAATATTACTCTGTCCTGCTACAGTAATTTTACTATCTGCCCCTACATAAACTAACCAATCTGCTCCACTTTCTGTGTGGAATTTGTCTCCCGATATTAAGTTTACGTTTCTGCCAGCCTTCATATTGATATCTCTATCAGCAGTTATATTGAAGTCATTTTTTGTATGAATGCTTACGCTATCTTCTGCAAAAATATCAATTTTACCATTGCTAGTTAATTCTATCCAAGTTGTTCCACGACTATTACCAATGTAAATTAAATCTTCACTATTGTGTAATAAAATCTGATGTCCTGTTCTTGTTCTAATACGTACTAACTCGTTATGCGGAATGTCAGGCTGACCGCCCTTTTCGTTATCTTGGACACTAGCATACTCTGCCGGGCCTTCTGATGCATGAGATTTACGAAGATAGTTGTCATCTCCGTCATCCATAACAAATGTTGTTCCGCCTAAGCGGCTCACAAAGGATCCACTATTATTACGTTCTTTTGTTCCAACTTTTCCTCGAGGAGCGCCAGATGTTCTATCAACCGGTCCAGGGGTACTAATACCAAATACGTTGCTTGGACTTTCACGTCTAGCACTACTTGTTGTTATTCCTCTAAACTCGTCTGGTAGTAGTCCTTGTGTAGACAACACTCCTTTAAATGGATGTGGTGGTTTTTTAATTTGTGTAGAATCGGGCTGTTCACCTTGTGCTAAATTTCTATTAAATTCTGCAACAGGTTCCTTAGCAGGCGGTATTGTTGTGTTCAATGATGTTGCCGCAATGCCTGGCACCATAAAGTTCATGTATTCGTCCTGAACACAACCAATCCAAAAACCGTTACTAACATCTCCGTTAATAAAAATAACAACTACGATACCTCCTTCTGTTGGGGGTATCATCCACATACCATAACTTTTTTGTGTATCACTGAATGTATTATTTTGACCGTTATGCGATAGGCTTGTTACTCCATAAAAAGGACTTAGGTACTTAACAGGATATGTACTACCTTCACTTTCAGGAATATTACCAACATCTCTCATGAGCTGTACATGTAATGTTCCCATGTACTTGTTATCTTCAACACGAATAACACGAGCCAAGTGCGGTCCTGGGTCTATAGAACCTTGTCCTTGTCCGCTTTTTTCAACTGATCTTATATTTTCATTACCCGACATTAAGCACCGCCTCTTGGTCTACCAGGTATAGGAATACCTGCATTAGTATATTCAACTTGACTTTCTCTAGAACCTTTGCCAACAGAATCGATTGCCTTTTTAGGTGCTTCACCTGGCTTGGCTGTAACGGAACTGCCTTCATCTTCAAATGCTTGATCTTGTTCGGCCAACATTCTTGCTTGTTCAGATTCAGCAGATATTCCGTACTTCTGTGCTGCCTTAAGTTGAGCATTTTTATTTGCTTCTTCTTTGGTTGGTTCTTGTACAGGACGTCTAATTGCTTTTAAAGTTTGCGTAAATTTTCCGCCTTTAAAATGATTTATAACTTCCTGAACATTATATAGTCCGCTAAAGCCAGTGTTTTCTAATCCGCTGGCAAAATCTATTTGTCCTGTTAAACCGTTATAATCTATAGGTGTCCTAAAATTAACAATAATGTCAACTTCACCACTTTGATAGTTCATAGATCCGTTGGCTGTTTCGTTAAAGTTTTGTGGAACATCGCTAAAGTTTCCCATACCGCTATCAGCAATATAGTATGGGTCTCCCATTACATCTATTTCAACTGTCATCATATCTGCTTGACTGTTTAACAACGATTCATAAAAGTTTTTAGCAACTAAACTTCTGTAATCATCATTTGGGCCGCCGCCAGCATTAGAATATCGCTTGTATAGCTCTCCCATAGGTGCGCTTGGGACGCCCTTTTCTTGAGAGTTCTTATTTGCTTCGTCATTGGTAGGCTGTCCGCCTTTTTCAACACCCTGGCCATTTATTTGCGGATAAACAGATCCTGCTAAAGCATTCTTATCTGCGTATGCTGTTGTGAAAAGTCCTGCTTTTAACTGTATGTTAAAGTTTAAAATATCAACGTTTTTTCCCGTGTAAATGTAATTGTATTCTTTAACACAATTCTTTTTCATTTCTGCGTAACCTTGCGGCTGACTTGCAGGCGGTTTAAATCTGTGCTCGTGTACAAGATATTCAACAACTTTAAACACAAACAATTTAGGAACTTTTGCTCTATTGTTATTTCCCGGTGCAGGTTTTAAATTAAACACTTGTGTTTCAATTCTAAACCACTTTTTAAATCCAGACTTATCGCTAGGTTCTGCTACACCGCGTTTACAGTATTCGCTCATCAACAGTACTTCTGTAATAGCATTAACAATAGAAGTTCCTTGTGGAAACTTAAACACTTTGTCTTTAGGATCGTAAACGTTATCTTTTCTAGAATTTGGTTTATCTGGATCTTTTTGAATTTGATCTTTAGGTTTTAACTGACTGTCTCCGCCGGTATTAAGGTCAAAGCCCATTTTGGCTTTACCTATGTCATTTAAAGATTCGGTATTTTGAACTAGCAATTTTACAGATCCTGCGGATCCTGCAACTGAATTGCTAGACTTGTTTAGAGTTAATTTTTCTTCTATCTTTTTACTAGAAGACTGATCTTTAGGATTTACTGTTGCTGACTGTCCTGAGTCGTCTTGTAACTCTGTAGAGGAAATTCTTGCACCGTCTTTAGGAAAAATGATTACAACTTCATCAGGAACATATTCTTCCTTTCCTGTTTCGCTTCCTTGTTTGGCCATCTCAGCCGAACGATCGTTGAGCCAGCGTTGTAAACTATTTTCGCCTGATTGCAAAATTTCTTGGACTGTTGTTCCGCTAATTTTCATATCAGATTTAAGAATATTGACTTGGTCTGATAGTGCAGATTCATTATAAGGAACTGCTGTACATTTGTATCTACAGCCGGATGCAGTTACATCCATTTCTATCTGTCCCCAAGTAAATGGGATATGTCTGTTTAGCTCGTCGTTGACTACACAAACATTTCCATATTTGTCGTAGCCTATAAATTCAATAGTTAGTAGAAACGGCGTTTCTACATAGTTCGCCATCATTCCTTGATCTGCTACTGCGGCGGCGGCTAACTGCAAACTTTGTAAAAACAAACCAAGACTATAAGGTTCAAATATTTCAAAACTTATGTTAGTAGAATTAGTTCCTTTGGTTCGTTTGTCGTAGGTCATTAAACTACCAATTTCTACATTGTCTATATAAAACTCAAATTTGCCTGTAGGATTAGCCAGCGTTTTATAATTTGTCATAACACGATTATCTGGCTTGCCTGAACCACTACGCAATACTATTTGTCCTAACTGATTATTTTTATAACTAGTAGCAGACTCTGGAAAATTAAGTTGGTTGCTGGTTAACGCACTAATCGTAAAGATAGTGTTATAGGAAGTAAACTGTTCAAGTATGTTAGGCTTGATTCCAATAGAGTCTTTTACTGGCATGTTACAATCCTAGCACAGAAAATAAACTAGATTTTTTCGGAATATAAATTTTTACGCCTGTTCTGAAATCAAACAATGGATCTTTAATGATGTCCATGTTTCTTTGCATAAACACCCACCACAATTTTGTAGAGCCGTATAAGTCATAGGCCAATAAATCTGGTCTATTATTGTACTGCGGCTCGATAGTATAAACCCAATCGTCTGGCTCGGCACTTACTGGTCTAACATTAATAGGTGCCATGTATCCTGGCAACTGTTGAGTTTTATACCAAGGTGTTTTGTTTGTATAAGTTGCCATTAGATAAATCCTGTTCTTCCTGGTCCGCTGCCAATAACATAATCGCCTTTAACAAACTTATCAAGACTAAAGTTGCGAACTTGTTCTCTGCTGTAAAGTGGTTGTAGTGTTAAAGTAAAGGTGCTCTTTACTGGAGCCCATGCAACTCCTTGTCCTACAGAGGAGCCTGGAACATTTAAACCTATTACACTTGATATAGCATTGCTAACTAAATTTCCAGATGTTGCGGCAAGTCCTGTAGAAATATAATCCACATCGTTTGGCATTTCTAAAGTAAAGTTTGTAACCACTACTGGAACATCCTTAAACATATAATCTCCGTAGCCGTTTAGTTTTAACACTGGAGGTGGTGCACCTGCATTTGTATCTTTACCAAATTGCATTTTAGTCACAGACTTTAAAAAATGTACTGCGCCAATCCAGTAAGATGCCTCAACACTATCTTCAATATAAAACGGAGCAGTTACTTGCAATGTATCTATTTTGCTATTTTCATATGATAAAAAAGGATAATTATTGTGTACCGGATTCATCGGCGAATACGATGCAGAATGTGCTATTGAAATAGACGGCGTATAAGGAAACACTAACCCATTGGTTTGTAATAACGGCTTTAAAAGCGGACTAGTCAAGTATGCGGCATTCAGCGGCAAACTTAATCTTACCCTCCAGTCCCTTGTTGCAGACGATCCAAAAATTGCTGAAACCGGATTAAAATTCACACCTGTTTCACCGCCTGGAATTAAATTAACGCTACGCAGGGCCGCGCCGAATCCTTCAGTTTTTAATGTGTTTACAGTATTAACAACCGTACCTATTGTACTAGCCGCTGTACCTGCTATGGATCTTGCTCCACTGACAAACGAGTTTAAGTCTACTGGCATAATTGGTTATCCTTGTTAAACATATTTATTGACTTTAAAATCTGCGTATATTATAATTTAAAGTGAGGAGTCATAATTATAATGAAAAAAGTTAACTACCTAAACAATAAGGATTTACTGGCAGAAATCCATCGTTCAAAGAACACTTATTGTAGTTTTACCAAGCCAGAATATCACCAATATGATATCATTTTACCAAGTTTAGAAAAAATAAACATTAGGTCAATTGCCGAAGCAAAACGTAATCGTGCTAAACGTATGGCACAACAAGCATTTGAAGCGGCAAAAGCAGAAAATCTTAAAGTCAAACTAGCAGAATTTGAAGTCGATTATAAGACTATTGAAAAAACCGACGTAGTGTTCCGTATCATGACCTACGATCATATTCCTTTAGAACCCGGGCGTAAACGCACACCCAAGTCCGCGGCAGATCATAGAGAAAAAGTAAACTTCCCTGCGTTCCAACATTGGAAATTCGATGACAACGACGAACTGATATGTGTTGGAAAAAGTCATTGGAGGGGTGGAATGAAAACTGGCAAGTTTTCAAAAGACCACGGACAGATTACAAACAACCTAGCTCGCATGTACATTAAACTTTGCGAACGATATGCTACTAGAGGCAACGTCAGAGGTTATACCTACAACGACGAAATGAAGGGGCAAGCAATCCTTCAACTTACACAAATAGGATTACAATTCGATGAATCAAAAAGTGATAATCCTTTCGCATATTTTACCGCCGCGGTTACTAACTCGTTTGTCCGTGTCATCAATATCGAAAAGAAAATGCAAAACATCAGAGATGATATCTTACAAGAAAACGGCATGAACCCAAGTTACACTCGTATGATTAACCAAGAATACGATAATGCTATGAAAAGAGAGAATACACCGGTAAGTGAGGATTGACCTTGCATACAAATGTATGCTATAGTCATAGGTATAAAGGATAATAATGTTTAAAAAAGTTGCTTGTTTTACAGACATACACTTTGGTTTGAAATCTAACAGTCTTGTGCATAATCAAGACTGCGAAGACTTTGTAGATTGGTTTATTGCAGAGGCCAAAAAAGAAGGATGCGATACTGGCATCTTCCTCGGCGACTGGCACCATAATCGAAACAGTTTGAATATGCTTACACTAATGAGCAGTATTCGCAGTCTTGAAAAGTTAGGTAAAGCATTTGACAATTTTTATTTCTTCCCTGGCAATCACGACTTGTATTATAAGGACAAGCGCGATGTCCATTCTATTGAATGGGGTATCCATATACCTGGTGTAACTATTGTTCGAGACATTACAACTATTGGAGATACTACACTCGTTCCTTGGTTAGTTGGCGAAGAGTGGAAGAAGATGGAAAAATTAAAGAGCCGTTATGTATTTGGACACTTTGAACTTCCGTTGTTTCAGATGAATGCTATGATAACTATGCCCGATCACGGAGAGTTGCAGGCACATCATTTTAAAAATCCTGAATATGTATTCTCGGGACACTTCCATAAACGTCAAGCCAAGCAGAACATTGTCTATATCGGCAATGCGTTTCCGCACAACTATGCAGATGCTTGGGACGATGACAGGGGTATGATGATTTTAGAACACGGCGGTAACCCGGAATATCGCGTGTGGCCCGATGCTCCCAAGTTTAGAACTGTAAAACTAAGTCAACTTATCGACGATTCAGAAAACATTATCAAAAGCAAGACTTACTTAAGAGTAGGTATTGACATTGATGTTAGTTTTGAGGAAGCAAGTTTTATTAAAGAAACATACATGGCGCAGGATAACGTTAGAGAACTAACGCTAATTCCTGAAAAGAAAGATGTAGAGATTAACACAGACTTAGATGTAGAGCAGTTTGAAAGTGTTGATCAAATTGTTAGCAATCAAATCGCAAGTATTCAAAGCGATGCATATGACCCTAAGGTGCTGTTAGCCATTTATAATAACTTATGATTAGAATAAAAGATTTAACTGTAAAAAACTTCATGAGCGTAGGCAATGCTACGCAAGCAGTAGACTTTGGTAAAGAGCAACTTACACTTGTGTTAGGTGAAAACTTAGACCAAGGTGGTGACGACTCTGGTTCCCGTAACGGTACAGGCAAAACTACGATTGTTAATGCTTTAAGTTATGCCCTTTACGGACAAGCGTTAACTAATATTAAGAAAGACAATCTTATCAATAAAATCAATGGTAAGAACATGTTAGTTACTGTTGAGTTTGAAAAAGATGGAAAACTATATCGCATTGAACGCGGACGCAAGCCTAATGTCTTAAAGTTTTATATCGATGAACAAATTGTCGAAGACGGCGATGTTGAAGACGAAGGTCAAGGCGATAGCAGAGAAACACAAAAAGATATCGATGAACTCATCGGAATGAGTCACGATATGTTTAAACACATCCTAGCATTAAACACTTACACAGAGCCGTTCTTGTCCATGAAGGCAAACGAGCAACGTGTTATCATTGAACAACTGCTCGGTATTACTCTACTATCGGAAAAAGCAGAAAATCTCAAAGAGCAAATTAGAATTACCAAGGATGAAATTGTTCAAGAAAGTGCCAGAATCGATGCTATTAAAAAAAGCAATGACAAAATTCAAGAAAGCATTGACAGTTTAAAACTTAAACAAAGTGCATGGCAACGACAACGCGATGCTGACATTAGCAAAATACAAAAAGCAATCGACGAACTTGCTGGAGTAGATGTTGATAGCGAAATTGCACAACACGAGCTAGTAAAAGTCTATGACGAGCAAGCGGCGTTGATTAAAAGCCTAAACAAAGAAAAAGCAACTTTAGAAACTGCACTTATGCAAGCAGATAAGACAGTTCAAAAGTACAAAAAAGAAGTAGAACGCTTAGAACATAAAACTTGTCCAGCGTGTGAACAAGAGTTACACGACCATAAGCATGAAGAAATGGCTAAGACTGCACAAACACATCTAGACGAAGCAACAATTTATCTAAACAATGTTGCTACACAACTAGAAGCCATACTTCACGAACTAGCAACCATTGGCGACATTAATGGTCGCCCTAATACATTCTATGATACACTAAACGAAGCATACAATCACAGAAGTAATTTAGAGAGTTTAGCAATTCAACTTAAAAACAAGCAGGACGAAACAGATACGTATCAAGAACAAATTGTAGAATTAGAAAATACTGCTCTACAAGAAGTCACTTGGGACGCCGTTAACAGTTTAAATCTAATGAAAGAACATCAAGAGTTCTTATTAAAACTGTTGACGTCAAAAGATTCGTTTATTCGTAAGAAGATCATTGACCAGAATCTTGCTTATTTGAATAATCGTCTCACTTACTACCTTGATAAGGTGGGTCTACCTCACACCGTTGTATTCCAAAATGACCTGACGGTAGAAATAACCCAACTCGGACAAGATTTAGACTTCGATAATCTGAGCCGAGGAGAAAGGAATCGCTTAATCTTAGGATTATCATGGGCATTCCGCGATGTCTGGGAGTCGTTATACCAGAACATCAATCTCTTATTCATAGACGAACTTATTGACAGCGGCATGGATGCTAATGGCGTTGAAAATTCTTTAAGTATTTTGAAAAAGATGGCTAGAGAACGCAATAAGAACATCTATCTAATTTCTCATAGGGATGAATTAGTGGGTCGAGTGAACAACGTGCTCAAGGTAGTAAAAGAAAACGGGTTCACTAGTTACGCAAACGACGTAGAAATATATGACTGACGATATCAAAGACGACACACATGACAAATTAGTCAAAGCGTTCATTGAATATTCTCGTTGGAACGAGAGATTTGAACGATATGGCTACTTTGCGTCTAGTCAGCAAGCTCGTGAATACTTACGAGATATACGTGATTTATGTAAAGCAAGGCGCATGGAAATACAGGCAAAACGCAGGCAACTAAAGCAAACCAAAACCGAAGGGGAAGGAACTGATTAAGCGGTATATATGTGCATGTCATGGCACTATAATAACGTTTTAGTCGAAGAACTTCCCGAAGATTGTATTGGTTTTGTCTATATCATTACTAATAAAGTCACAGGCAGAAAGTACATAGGCAAAAAACTAGCCAAGTTCTCAAAAACTACCTACAAAGTACACAAATTAAAAAACGGCACAAAGAAAAAGAAGCGTATTCGCACTAAAGTCGACAGCGACTGGAGAGAGTATTACGGTTCTAATGATCAATTAAACAAAGACGTAGCAGAGTTAGGCACAGACAACTTTCACAGAGAAATATTGTTTTACTGCAAGAGTAAGGCAGAGTGTAGTTACATAGAGGCTCGAGAACAATTCACACACAAAGTCCTAGAATCTGACGATTTCTACAATGGTCATATTCAAGTTCGTGTACATGGCTCCCATATAAAGAAACTTTTACAAGGCTAATCAATACGGTTAAAGCTCGCGCAGGCTAATTTCGTGCGCCCTAATCTCTGGTGATGTCGCAGAGCGTGGAAGTCTTTTTGCCGTAAAAAGCACTTAGCAACTATCCTTAACAGGACGATGATCGGATATGCCTATGAACCGGTTTTGCTATTTTAAGAGTGAGGAAAGGCTAAAAGATGTGGACATAAAACGTGATCCACACGGTTATTATACAAGATAGCGTTTGTATATTAATCCGCCGTTGTAATAAGACGGAACGAGCAGGTACCGGACAACCGCCTGTGCTATTGTTTATAGTAAATTATAGACAATTATAGTTCTAACGCTGTGTGACATTGTGCAACTCAGATAATGCCAATACTTTCGCCCGCCAGGGCGAAGTGTGACTGAACAATCTAGATAATACTTAAACTGCTTCGCAGTTAATAATGCTCTATCGTTAAGAAAGAAAGAAATAGTTCGAGCTGAAAGCGAAGAACAGATGAACGTAGTTCATCTTTGAGTATTAGAAGAAAGGTAATCCTGATTTCTTAGTAGTTTCAAGATTATCCTTGATTATTTCCGATATGATTTCACGATCTTCGTATGTAAGGGCAAATGCATCGTCGATAGTAATACTACCACGCATGTACCAGCACAATTTGAATAATTCAGTTCTTACGGATTTTGCTTCTTTATCGAGCCCTTCAACTTCTCGTAGTGCCTCTTCGAGTGTTAGATTGAAGAGCTTTACCCGAAAAAATTTGAAGCGTCTAGTCCTATAGGTGTTTCGAACTCAGCAGGCGCACCTTGCTCTTGTTCTTCTAATGTCGTTTGAACTTTAAAAGCAGGCATTTGGAACTTATCACGTTGCTTTTCTAAGTGTTCAATGATTGCAGTATAAAAGTCCTTGTCCGCATTATCAATAAATTCCTTAATGAATACAGGATCAGTAACTTCACCGTCAGGTGTTACTACCTTAACTAAACTTCTAGAAACTGAACTAATTGTAATTTCGGTTAGTGCTTTAAAGCTCTTATTAAATTGAGCAATCTTTTGTTCTTCTGATAACTCTTGACTGTTAACAATATTAAAAATACGCTGTTCCTCTAAGCTCTTTAAACTACTTTGAGTAAATTCTTCGTAGTTTAACGGACGCAAGTAAGCAGTGATTTCGTCGTTGATTTTAACTTCCGGATCAAATGTTGCACCTAACAGTTTGTCTAATGCTAATCTTAAGTCAGTAGTATATGTTTTGGTATTACTAGTTCCTGGAATAGTAATATCTACTTCAATTTGCTCGCCATATGTAGCAATACGTATAGCAATTAAAATAGCATCGATGTCAATACTAGGTACTGCCCAACCATTTTTAATATTAGGCATACAACTTTGAATAACGTCAACTGTGCTTTGACCGTTTAGTAAAGCGTCGGGAGTTTTAATGGCAATTTCATCTCTAGCAGTCATAGCATACACAGGAAACTCCATGTTCTGTGTAAACTCTAGTGTACCTGGCGGATAAAAGTTGCCTGAACTAGGCAACTTAACATAAAGTTTTGGTTGTCTGAAATACTTTTTTAACGGGTTTTGTGGTACTGCTACTTGATTTTCCATGCAATTTTACTCCAACTAAATAATATACTGCTGTACCATTATTTATATACGCAGTTTTTGACGGAAAAATTATGCCAGTAAAAGCCATAGGTGTACCCGGAGCCGGTACAATTACCATAGAGAATGCTGCCGAAGAATCTACGATGCGTCAGATTCTGGCCGCTATTAACAAAAGCGGCTTGCCTAGCGGTAAAGAATCAGCAACACCTGGCGCAACTACTGCGGAATCAGATAAAGCTCTTGCAGAAAGAATAAAAGCAGGTCAAGGCGAAGAAGATAAGTTTTCTAAAAGAGCCAAAATAGCAGGAGACTCAGTAGCTCTTGCCGCTGACACATTTGGTAAGACATTTTCAAATACTACTCCAACTATTAAAGACTTTTCCGGAGTATTATCTCAAATGCCGGGTGGAAACATCAAAGGCATTAACAATATTATTACGCAGTTTGGTGGAACTCTTGAGGATCAAATACAAATCTTTAGAACATTAAGTGGCTCTGGCATTGACTTAGGCGACTCACTACTTCAAGCACAATTAAGTGCAGGCGAAGCAAGACTTCCTTTAGAAATTTTTGGAAAAACAATTAAAGATAATTCTCAGATGTTAGCAATGGCATTTGGTAGTGCTACTGCTGGTGCTACTAAGTTTGCCGAAACACAAGGTAAGTTTATGGCACAATCGGGTCAGAAATTTGCCGCACTTGGTTTTAGTATGGACGAACTAGCACAATATAATGCTAGTTACATGGAAATGCAACAACGTAACGGGCGTTTATCAAGAATGTCTACTGATGAAATTGTTGCAGGTCAAGAAAGATATAATGAAGAACTAGACAGACTATCAAAAGCGACTGGACTATCTAGACAACAGTTAGACGAAGCAAACAAAGCGGCGCAACGCGATGCTAGAATGAAATTAGCATTGGGCAAGTTAGACGAAGGTCAACAAGCCGCAGTTAATGCGAAAATTAAACAATTAGAACAACTAGACCCAACAGGCAAAATGGCCGCAGGCTTTAAAGATTTAATTGCCGGCGGAGGTGTTGCTCTTACAGCAGAAGCAAGACAGTTTACATTGTCTATGCAAAGTGCAGGAGTCGATGCTAGTAAAATGTCTAGAGATATTTTTAGTGGATCTAAAGATGCTGTAGACAATATGAATGCAGGATTTAGTCGAGCAGCCAAAGCAAGTGAAAGCATAACCGAAGGTGAACGCAGAACAGCAGCCGCAATGGCAACAATGGGTCAAGTAACACCGATGTTAGGTAAAGCAGTTCTTCAAGGTATGGGCGATTCTGCTAAAGCCGTAGAAATGGCCAAAGAAGAACAGAAGAAACGTTTAGAAGCCGCTAAAACAGACCCAACAAGACAAGTTGCAGGATTAGACCAAACACTAACACAAGTACAAAACTCATTTAAAAAATCGTTTATCGAAACAGGCGTGTTAGATAATACCGCTAGCGGAATGAAGAAAGCCGCAGAAGGCGCCGAGTTTGTTGCACAGAAGTTTAAAGAGTTAAGTCCTGATAACCGCATGGCTACTCTTTTTGGTGCAGCCTTAGGTAAAACTATCACAGATGCCGCACTAGCAGAAGGATATAAGGCCGCAGTTAGTGCCGCTGGCGCAAAGAAAGCCGGCATGACTACTGAAGAATATGAAAAAGCCAAGAAAGCCGGTAAGATTGTTGAACCAGAAGTTAAAGCACCTGCAGGTGAACCAGTAAAACCGACAGCAGGTACAGCAGCCACAAGTGCTGCCGATGATATTGCAAAAGCAAGTAAGATGGAAAAAATTGTTGCTACATTAAAAAGTCCTTTTGCGTGGGCCATAGCAACAACTGCGGGTTTAATCATTTACAAAGACGAAGTTGTAGATTTTATGACTCCAGATTTTTTAAAGAATAAAACAGCCGCTACAGCAGATCAAAAAGAAAAAACAAAAAATGTAGTGCCTGGAGCAGAAATTCCAAAAGCCAACGAACCAAAAGTTCCAGAATTGCCTGCAGATGCTGTAGCCAAAATGAATAATGAAGTTAATGCTCTCAAGACAGCATTAAAAGATATCGACTATTCGAAATTAATGTTCCCAGAAGCAGTGGGTACAAGTATTGATTCAGGTGTGATCAAGTTAAAAACTCTTAGAGATGAGATTACTACAACTACAAGTGCGTTCAAAGACTTTAGTAATGTCAATTTACAAAACTTGAATTCAAATATTAGCAAGTTAAGTGAGACACTTAAAGAAGTTAACAAACCAAAAGAAGATGGTAAGGTATCTTCGGCAACAGGATTTAATGATTCCAACAAGCAAGTCGTCGAGTTGCTAAATCAGTTAAATACTAACATGGGCAACCTTGCAAGTATGCAAGGAGATGCCGTTGATTATCTAAGTAAAACAGCCAAATATACTAGACAAGCATCAAACAATACTGTATAATAGGAATTAATAATGAGTTGGAAAAGACATTTTTCGCCAGTTGAATCTGGTAACATTAGTCCAATATCAGGCGCCGGAGGCAAGCCTGGACCAGCTCGCACGAACTACAGTTCATATCTTCCTGACGTTTATACAGGCAGTCCTAATCGTGTTGAACGCTATATGCAATACGATACAATGGATATCGATAGTGAAGTTAATGCGGCACTAGATATCTTAGCAGAGTTTTGTACACAAAAGAACAAGGAAAACGGTACACCGTTTACATTACAGTTTAGAAATCGTGCTACAAATTCAGAAATTAAAATTCTAAAAGAGTACTTACAGCAATGGTCTAAGTTACAACAACTAGACAGTCGCATGTTCCGTATTGCTCGTAACTTATTCAAGTACGGCGATGGTTTCTTTGTACGTGATCCCGAAACACAAAAGTGGTATTACATCGATCCGGGCAAAGTAGTTAAGATTATTGTTAACGAAAGCGAAGGTAAGAAGCCTGAGCAATATGTTATTCGTGACTTAAACATTAACTTACAAGATCTTGTAGTTACACAGATTAATCCTAATACGCAAAATACACAACCTGGTGGCGCCGCTTACGTTCAAGGTGGTAGTGGTGCCCGCGGTATGACTGGTGCATACCCACAACAAACTGGCACACGCTTTAGTCGTAGTCAAAATGAGTTTGCTATTGATGCAAAACATGTTATTCATCTAAGTTTAAGCGAAGGATTAGACAACAACTATCCATTTGGCAATAGTTTATTAGAATCTGTATTCAAAGTTTACAAACAAAAAGAATTATTAGAAGATGCGATTATCATTTATCGCATACAACGTGCTCCAGAGCGTAGAATTTTCTATATCGACGTTGGTAATATGCCAAGTCACTTGGCTATGGGCTTTGTTGAAAGGGTAAAAAATGAAATTCATCAAAGACGCATACCTAGTAGTACCGGTGGCGGTAGTGCTATTGATAGTGCTTATAACCCACTATCTATCAATGAAGATTACTTCTTCCCTCAAACAGCAGAAGGTAGAGGATCCAAAGTTGAAACTCTTCCAGGAGGAACGAATCTTGGCGAGATTGACGACTTAAAATACTTTACTAACAAGTTAATGAGAGCGTTACGTATTCCTAGCAGTTATTTGCCAACAGGTGCAGATGATAGTCAAGCGGCATTTAACGACGGTCGTGTAGGAACTGCATACATTCAAGAACTACGTTTTAACAAATACTGTGAGCGTTTACAAACATTAATGATTCAAACCTTTGATACGGAATTTAAACTGTTCTTGTATAACAAAGGTGTAAACATTGACTTTAGTTTGTTTGATTTACGCTTCCAAAGTCCACAAAACTTTGCGGCATATCGTCAAGCAGAACTAGACAATCAACGTATTAATACGTTTGCACAAATTGTTCAGTTACCTTTTATGAGTAAGCGTTTCTCATTGAAGCGTTTCTTAGGTATGACAGACGAAGACTTAGCAGAAAATGAACGTATGTGGAAAGAAGAAAGCGGTATGGCTAAGTCTAATCCTATAGATGCCGCAGGCGAATTGCGTACAGCAGGTGTAAGTCCAACAGGCATTGCATCAGATGCACAAGCAATGGCCGGAGAAACACCTGCACCAGAAGGAATGGCTCCAGAAGCAGGAGCAGAAGGCGCACCAGCCGAAGCACCAGCCGCACCTCCAGCATAAATAATAGTATGATCCTACGCGAACTATTTTATTTTAATAGAGATACTGCTGAATTAGAGCAGGACGACAGTTATATCGCTGATCGCGATACAGATCGTCTTGACGGTTTAGAAGATACTAGAAAGACTCGTTTAACTCTCGGTCAAATTAACGAGTTACGTAGAGCATCTGACCAACACATGAAAGAAACTCAAGCAGAGTTAGAATTTATCAGCCGTATGTACGCGGCTCCGCCACCAGCGGCCTGATAAATTAATACATGAATCACGCATTTGTATTAGGTAATGGGCGTTCTCGCCTGGTAGTAGATCCTACAAGATTAAAAGAATTAGGAAAATTATACGGCTGTAACGCTTTATATCGAGACTGCGAACCTGATTTTTTAATTGCTGTAGATCCAAAAATGGTGTTTGAAATAGCCGATAAGGCAGTACACACACGTATCCCAGTGTACACAAACATCAATACAAAAGTTAAAAATATCCCCAAATTGAACTTTATAGATCCTAGCAAAGGCTGGAGTAGTGGGCCAACAGCACTATGGATTGCTACTAATCATGGCTATGAAACTATCTTTATACTAGGGTTTGATTATGTAGGTATTAACGACAAACTAAACAATGTTTATGCTGATACACACAACTATAGACGTAGCACAGACCCTGCAACATTCAATGGTAACTGGCAACGTCAAACCGAAAGTGTTATCAAAGAAAATCCTAATACTAAATACATCAGGGTTATGCCGCCAGGTTCGCAAGAATTTGGATGGCAAAAATACAAAAATTACAGCACAATGACTTATGATGAGTTTAAATCTGTAATTAAATATTAAAATATCGTATTTTGAACCGGTTTGTACCGGTTTTTTTATGTACATAGTAAATACATTCGACAGCCTTGTGAGGCAATTTTGCCTCATCACACATATAGGAGAATAACATGACTGATCGCGCAAAGTTCGAGCAGATGCTTGAATATCTAATTAATGAAGACAAATCCAAAGCCGAAGAACTTTTCCACGAATTAATCGTTGCAAAGTCTCGCGAAATTTACGAAAACTTGTTAGACGATGATCTAACATTTGACCAACCAGCAGAAGAAGCATTTGGCCTAGAAGGTACAGATGAGCCTGCTGATGATTTACTAGGTGACATCGATGCTGATTCAGACGAAGGCGGCATGGATGACATGGGCGGTGGCGATGAAGAGCCAGCAACTAAAGACGATTTAGACTTAATGAAGCAAGACATCATCGATGCTTTAACAGCAGAATTTGAACAAATGATGGGCGGCGACAAAGAAGAAGGCGGTGATGAATTCCCAGCAGGCGGTGACGCAGGTGCTGATGAAGAACCAGCAGCCGACGAAGAAGGCGAAGAAGAAGAAACTAAAGAAGACTTCGTTGTAGAATATGTAGAAAAAGTTTCTGCTCCAAAAGGCGGAGACAATGGTGCTAACACAAAGAGCATCGTAGCCGGTAAGAACGATATGGGCGGTACAACTGCTAACATCGTTAAAGGTGGCGAGGCAAAAGGCGAAGGCACAAAGGGTGGTTTATTAAACCCAGCAACAAAGGATTTGAATTCTGGAAACGTTAATGTTCCAGGTTCAAAAAATGCGACAAAACTAAGTAGCGTAGCGAAAGGTCACGGCGCAGAGAAGAAAGGTGCCGCCGAAAGCGGTGCTGACACCAAAAGCATTATTGGTGGCAAGTAAGGTTAACTAGGGTCTAATAGATGAGTAACTTTTACTTACGTGAGAATTTAACGTTCGACCAAGCCCGAATGGTTGTGGAATCGGATGGTGCTGACGGTAAGAACCTTTATATGAAAGGTATCTGCATCCAAGGCGGCATCCGTAACGCAAATCAGCGTGTGTATCCTGTGAGCGAAATCGGCAGGGCTGTCAAGACACTAAACGACCAGATCACTGGCGGATATTCAGTTCTCGGCGAAGTAGATCATCCAGATGACCTGAAGATTAACTTAGATCGTGTAAGCCATATGATTACAGAAATGTGGATGGATGGCCCTAACGGTTATGGAAAACTTAAGATTCTTCCAACCCCAATGGGACAATTAGTGAAAACTATGTTGGAAAGTGGTGTTAAGTTAGGTGTTAGTTCACGCGGATCCGGAAACGTCAAAGAAGACGGTTCCGGTGAAGTATCAGATTTCGAGATTATTACGGTAGACGTAGTAGCTCAACCATCAGCCCCAGGTGCGTATCCAACGCCCATTTATGAGCATCTCATGAATACAAGGGGAGGTTATAAGGCAATTTTAACAGCAAAAGAAGTTCAAGGCGACAACAAGGCACAGCAATACTTAAAAGAGAGCTTATTAAAGATAATAAGCGGACTCCAATAACAAGGGAGAATCACAATGTTGGATGCACTAAAAAGTTTATTCGAAAACAACGTGATTTCCGAAGAAATCAAAGCAGACCTTCAGGCTGCTTGGGATGCCAAAATCGCTGAAAACCGCGAACAGGCTACACAATCACTACGCGAAGAATTTGCTCAGAAATATGAGCATGACAAAAATACAATGATCGAAGCAATCAACTCAATGATTGAAGATCGTTTATCTATCGAAATCCAAGAATTTGCAGAAGATCGCAATCAACTAGCAGAGGCGAAAGCCAAGTATGCTGTTGCTATTCGCGAGCATTCAGGCAAACTAAATGAATTCGTAATCACATCTCTAGCAAAAGAAATTTCTGAACTTCACGAAGATCAGAAAGTTATGGCAGAGAACTTCGCAAAGTTAGAGCAGTTCGTAGTAGAAGCATTGGCTAAGGAAATTGCAGACTTCTATGAAGACAAGAAAGATTTAGCAGAAACTAAAGTACGTCTTGTTAAAGAAGCGAAAGAACAATTTGCTCAGTTAAAGAGTAAATTCATCAAGACATCAGCAGAACTAGTTGAGTCTACTGTAAAAACAGGTCTTGAAAAAGAAATTCATCAACTTAAAGAAGACATCGACCAAGCTCGTCAAAACGACTTTGGACGTAAAATCTTCGAAGCATTTACTTCTGAATATCAGAACAGTCTTCACAATGAAAAGAGTGAAACTGCTAAGTTACTAAAAGTAATTGCAGAAAAAGAACAGAAACTCGCAGAAGCACAGAGCATTATTTCTGAAAAGCAACAGTTAGTTGAAAGTACACAGCAAGAAATTGCTCGCGCACAAGAAACTGCTGAACGCCGTGAAGTAATGAACGAACTTCTAAGTCCTTTGAACAAGGACCAAAAAGATATTATGGGCGAGTTACTAGAAAGTGTGCAAACTGGCAAACTACGTAGTAGTTTTGACAAGTACCTACCTGCTGTATTAAGCGGTAGCACACCGGAGAAGAAGAAGGCTCTTGTAGAGGCTAAAGAAATAACAGGCAATAAAGAATCAAATAGCATTAGTAGTGCTAATAGCCAGGCGGAAGTAATAAACATTCGTCGCCTTGCTGGATTAAAATAAGGAGATTTATATGTCAGAACTACTAGAAAGCCGCTGGCACGAAACTAAAGAGGCACTATTAGAAGGCCTTCAAGGTACCAAGCGCACAAACATGGCAGTTACTTTAGAGAATACTCGCAAGTATTTGTCAGAAAGTGCATCAACTGGTGCTACTTCTGCCGGTAACGTTGCAACCCTAAATCGCGTGATCCTTCCAGTGATCCGTCGTGTGATGCCTACGGTCATCGCTAATGAATTAGTTGGCGTACAGCCAATGACTGGTCCAGTTGGTCAAATCCATACTCTACGTGTTCGCTACAGCGATACACTAAGCGGTACATATGGTGCGACTGCTGGTGAAGAGGCTCTAAGCCCATTCAAGATTGCAGAAGGTTATTCTGCAAACAACGGTAGTGCTACTACTGCTGCCGCAACAGCCGCTTTAGAAGGCGTTGCAGGTAAGCGTATGAGCATTCAAATCTTGAAGCAAACTGTTGAAGCCAAAACTCGTAAGTTATCAGCTCGCTGGACTTTCGAGGCTGCTCAAGATGCACAAGCCCAACAAGGTATTGACATCGAAGCAGAAATCATGGCTGCTCTTGCTCAAGAAATTACTGCTGAAATCGACCAAGAAGTTCTAGGTTCTCTAGCAACTCTTGCAACATCTAACGGTAATAACCAAGCATTTGACCAGGCTACTGTTTCTGGTACAGCAACATTCGTTGGTGACGAGCATGCCGCATTGGCAGTTCTAATCAACCGTGCCGCAAACGTTATCGCTCAGCGTACACGTCGTGGTGCAGGTAACTGGGCAGTTGTAAGCCCATACGCTTTGACAATTCTACAAAGCGCAACTACTTCTGCATTTGCTCGTACAACAGAAGGTACATTCGAAGCCCCAACAAACACTAAGTTCGTTGGTACACTAAACAACGCAATGAAGATTTATGTTAACACATACGCTTCAGACAGCGCATCTGTTTTAGTTGGCTACAAGGGTTCAAGCGAAAGTGATGCGGCAGCGTTCTATTGCCCATACATTCCTCTAATGAGCTCTGGTGTTGTATTGGATCCATCAACATTTGAACCAGTCGTATCTTTCATGACACGTTATGGTTATGTTGAGTTGAACAACACAGCATCTTCTCTAGGTAATGCGGCTGATTACTTAGGAACTGTAAGCATTTCTAATGCTACATTCCAGTAATTAACGTTTACTTACGTTAAGAATAAAAAGGACTCTTCGGAGTCCTTTTTTATTTGTGGCTAAATACTATGTCTAAATTGAGAGCCGTATTATACGGACTTATGCAGAATCCCTCTGCGTAGACCTAAAACGTCAACATAAGGAGAAACAAATGGGACGTCCATTAAAGAAAGACGTGTACGGTACTAAAGTTACACGTTCATTTACAACATCACAAGCAGGTATTTTAGTTCAAGGTTACTTCGGTGGTTCTTTAGCCAGCGACTATCAAATTGTTAAACAACGTGGTAAGAGCACATACGTTGTTCTAAAGACATCAACAGATGCATTTAACGAAGGTGATAGTATTAGTAGTCTTACTGGTACTGATTTAAAAACAGGAAAATTAGTTTCTGGTACACCATCAGCCAACGGCGAAATTCGCATTCTTGGTTCTACAACAGGTCAAACACCAGGAACAACTGCTATTGCTAAACTAACTAAGCGTCTTGCTTATGACTTCAGCGGCAACAAGTACAAGTGGTACTTGGATAACGATTCGTCTGCTGACGTATTAGTTTTAATTCCAGTATAATACAAGGGACTTCGGTCCCTTTTTAAGGATTTGATATGGCAAGAATAGTTAGCGTACAAGACTCAGATTATAAAATTTCCGTAAACTCAGGCGGTACTATTACCCTGAATACAGGAAATCAAATTGGTACGGTTCTTGTCACCGGCGACTTAACAGTTTTAGGTAATACAACATCAATACAAACAGCCAATGTTGAAATAGAAGATAAAATTATTTTATTAAACAGAGGCGAGTCTGGTGCAGGCGTTGGCCCATTAGGCAACGGGCAGTCAGGCATTCAAATATCTCGCGGTAGTAGACCGGATGCACAATTATTATTTGATGAATCTAGAAGTTGGTTAGACACACAAACAGGTACAACTAGAACAGGTATATTTGTTCTTAAAAATGAAAACGACGAGTTGTTAGGTGTCCAAACTAATTCTATTACTACAAACGGATATAACTTAAATCTTATAGGTACAGGAACTGCGGTAGTTAATGTTACTGGTACAGTTAACTACGAAGAGCAAGTATTAGATTATTCTGCTCCGGGTTTACCACCACAAGATCCAGACATCATCCCAAACATTCAAGCAGTTGTTGATTATGTTGGAAGTTACTTTACATTAAATCCTCCATATAAGATTCAGGATAGTGCTATTATTGGTGGTACTACTGTATTGTATGATTCTTATTTAGAAATTAGTGATTTTGAAGCAGATGGTGGACCGAGTAATCTTACATTAACATTAGACAATGTTGTTAATGCGGCATTCTTTACAGATCGTTTTGAAGTACAAGATTTAAAATTTTATGAAGCAACGATTGAAAGTAGATTAAGTAATACAGACTTAACAATAAGAAGTGACGGAGCAGGTTGTGTTACCGTAGACGATCACTTTAAGTTAACTCTTCAATCTGACCCAACTAGTGTAGTTGACGGAACAAAATTATACGCTAAAGCAGAAGCGCAAGGCGGCACAGGTGTGTTCTTTGTAAATACAAATAATACACAAGATGAATTAATTAGTAGACGAAAAGCAATCGCCTACAGTATGATATTTTAAGGATATAACATGGCTATTACAAGTACAGCAGTTACTACATCAGGCGGAGCAATTTTCACATGTCCAACCGACGAAGAACATGCCGTTACTTGCATGATGTTTTGTAACTATTCAACGTCTGATGTAGTTTTAAATCTTTGGTTGTTAGCACCGCTACCTGCGGCAATTTCTAACACAACTAAAGTAATTCACAATTTAACTATACCAGCAGGTGAAACTTTTACATTCGATACAGAAAAAATTGTTTTAGGTAGTGAAGAACGTGTATGGGCTACAGCAGATGCAAACAGCAGATTGTCTGTTTCCGTAACTAGCATGAGAGTAAGTTAATGAAGTTTTTAAAGAAAAGTCAGTTAAATTTTCGTAACGTTAAAGACCAAAGTGTTGCAGTAGGCTTTGACGGCAACGAGGATGGAACAGCCTCTACAGTTACAGGCCCACGTGCTCGTATTGTAATGGAAAACACAAACTCGTTACAGTTACCGAGTGGTGTTACTAGCGAACGCCCTGATCCTGCTATTTTAGTAGACGGAATGATTCGTTATAATCAAACAACAAACGAATTAGAAGCTCGTCAAAATTCTGCGTGGCGTAAAATTTCTTTTAAAGAACCAAGAATTATAACACAACAAAGTTTAGGCAACGGAGATGCTGCCGAAATTTATTTTGGTCCGTTAGATTCGGGAAATACAGACTATCCTTACCCTGAGTTAACAAAACCTCAAAACATTATTGTGTTGATTGAAAACGTATTTCAATTGGCAACTACAAACTACACACTAGCAGATAATCCTGTTAGTACAATATCTGTAGCAAAAACAGATGGCAGTCCGACACTAATTACTAGCGAAGCAACAGATAGTATGATTGGTGCAACTGTGTCTGGTACAGGAATTTCAGGAACTGTTACGGGAGTAACTCCTGGCGTGAGTTTAACACTTGATGCAAATGCAAGTGGCGCAGGAACTGTTAGCGTAACTGTAACTAGAGACGGCAGATTCGTCGAGTTTACTAGTGCTGTTCCTTATGGCAAGCCCGTAACTGTGTTACACGGTTTCGACGGCGCAACCAACGTTTAATACCAATACTTTTTAAAACTTTAAATCCAATAAATATTATTGGAGACTTTTCACATGCCTGTAGATATTGGTAGAATTTCTGGTCATATGCTTAAAGATAACCTCACAAGAGATGGGGTTGATTTATCATTTGAGACCGATTTACTTTACTTAGATGTAAACACAAATACTCTGGGCATTAAAAATACTAGCCCAACAGTTCCTCTTGAGATTACAGGCGATTTAAGAACTGCCAATTTTATAGCAGATGTTAGTTTAACTAACGGCGATATTACAATCGACACATCGCGTTTTACTACAGCACTTGGCTCGTTAAACTTTACAGCAGTTGATAGAGTATTTGCTCCAGAGATTAGAACAGACGATATTAGCATTAACAATAATGTAATATCAACAATCAGTAATGTTCTATTAGAATCTCTAGACGGCGAATTTGCGGCAACTCCAAGAGATTTCTTTTTAGATTTAGGTAGTGCATCTACAACAGTTTTTGATGATGTTATCGACTTAGGCGATGCATCTTTATCTGCTAGTGCATCTAATACAAATTTAGAAATTCGTCCTAATGGTTCAGGTTCATTATTTGTTTATAATGACTTTAATATTACAGGCAATCTACATGCTACAGGCGACGTTACATTAGACGGCACTATTACTTTAGGTAGCAATTCCGACGACTATGTAGACTTTAACGCAGACATTGCAAGTAATATTGTTCCTACATCAGATGTAACTTTTAACTTAGGCGGTTCTTCTACAAGAAGATGGAACGGCTTATATACAAACTTAGTTAACGGACAACAAGTTACTACAAGTAGTTTATCAACTCCTAGCGGAGTTAACTATGCATTACGTCCGGGTAAAATTTGGTTTGTTGCCGAGAACGGTGATAACACTAATCAAGGTAATCACGAAAACGGTCCGTTTGCTACTATTGAAAAAGCACTAACAGTTGCTACAGCCGGCGATACTATTAAAGTATATCCAGGAACATATACAGAATTACTTCCTTTGGTTGTTCCGGCGGGCGTTGCAGTTCATGGACTTGAATTAAGAAGTGTAACAATCATACCAGATACTGCAAGTCAAAGCGAAGACGTATTTCATTTAAATGGTGAAACTACGGTTAGCAACTTAACAATCAAAGATTTTTATTACGATAGTATAAACGATAAAGGCTACGCTTTTAGATTTGCACCAAACGCACAAGTAACAAGTCGCAGTCCATATATTCAAAACGTGACTGTTATTACACACGGCACTACTCTTACAGCAGACGATCCTAGAGGTTTCGCTAGCGGAGACGCAGGTAAAGGCGCATTAGTTGACGGTGCAGATACAAATTACCTGACTAAAGAAGCATCGATGTTATTCCATGCGGTAACATTTATTACACCCGGTGTAGATGCTTTAACTATGACCAACGGTGTGCGTGTGGAGTGGTTAAACAGTTTTACATACTTTGCTAATAGAGCTATGTATGCTACACAAGGTACAGGCAGATTAACCGAAGACGGCAGTACACTAGCATTTGGTGCAGAAGTTCGTAGTATTGGATCAGCAAACGTCTACGGTAATTACGGTGCATACGCAGATGGTGCAGATACATTAATGTATCTGATTCAGCACAACTTTGCATATATTGGAACAGGTAAAGATTTTAGTAACGACGACACCTTAGTTATACAAGCAAACGAAACTGTAGAATTAAACAGTGGCAGAGTTTACTATCAAAGCCAAGACCACAAAGGTACGTTCCGTGTAGGTGATTTATTCTATGTAGATTTTGAAAACGGCACAGTTAGTTTTGATGCTAGTAGTTTAGATTCTACAGGTGCATCAGGTTTAACTATTACAACAGGCACAGATGTAACAGCAATAACAAAAGATTTTGTTACTACAGGCAATTTAAAAATTGCAGGAAATACAATAGAGTCTTTGTTTGGCGAAGTAAACATACTATCTGCTAGTAACGAAATTAATTTTACTCAGAATGTAAATGTAGCCAAGAATGTTGTAGTAGACGGAGACTTTACCTTAAGTGGTGAACTTATACTAGGTAATCAAACTACAGATACTTTAACATTTGCACAAAGTTTAAATCAAAATTTAGAACCTGATGTAACAGAAACTTATAGTTTAGGATCTTCTTCTAAAGTATGGAAAGATGTTTACGCTAGTGAGTCAAACACAAACGATATAAGAATCCGCGGCAACGTAATTGAAACTACTGTATCAAACAGTGACTTAGAGTTACGTGCTAATAGTGCTGGAATCGTGCATATTATTGATTATGCGGCGTTTGATCAAACATTAACTATTAACGGATTGACAACGACACAATCTGTTAATGTAATAGGAACGTTAACTCATTTAGGCCCGGTAATTCTATCTGGAAATAAAAGCAATACTGGAACATTTGATATTAGTGGAACACTAACAGTAGGTTCACACGCATACTTTGATAATGTTACAATTTACAATAATCGTGTTTATACATCAGATTCAAACAGCAATTTAGAATTAAATGCTTCAGGTACAGGACTAATTACTGCACCGGTTGATAACGTATCTATTAGTCAAAGTTTATCTGTTGCTAGTGACATTAACGTAACCAATGTTACTGCAAGTAACAGAGTTACAGCAGAAGAATTTTACACAGGCGATATTTTAATCAAAGACAACTATATTACTACTTCTAACTCTAACAGCAACTTAGAATTGCGTGGAAATAGTGGTGGAGGAGTTTGGTTAGAAAACACAAGATTTACTACTAATGTTATCTCAAGCACAGACGACATAGTATTCCAACCAAACACAGCCAAAGATTTACAAATTGATTCAACCGCCGCAGTAATATTACCTAAAGGAACAACTGCTAATAGGCCAGTGTTCTCGCAAGGCGATTTACGATTTAATACAGATACAAATATTTTTGAAGGCTACGGCGCCGCATTTGGTGGTGTTTACAGCCAAGACAGACAAACTAGTGTTACTGCTGGCTCTAGTGAAGAATTAAACTTTAAGGCTAACAATATCCTAACTATGGATATTACAGGAACTAGAGTTCGTTTAAATGGTTTATTAGTCGACAATACACTATTTGACACAAACACAGTAATTACAACAAATAACGACTTAACATTTGCTCCTAATGGCACAGGGTTAAATCGTATAGAAAATATTACTCCCGACGGGTCAAACATTCGTAACGAGTTGAATACTGCTATAACAGTAACATCTACTGGACTAGGATACGTAGTTTTATCAGGAACTAATGGATTCGTTATGCCTTATGGCATGACAGCAGATCGCAGTACTAGTCCTGAAGTAGGCGAAACTAGATATAACATAGAAGAAGGTTATGTTGAAGTTTGGGACGGCACACAATGGGGTAACGCAGGCGGTGAAGGCGAAACAGTTACCCAACAATATATGGAAGATATTTCCTATCTCTGGAACCTAATCCTGGGTTAAAAAACCAAACGACTAAATACTACTGATTACAAGGCAGACCAAGCCCTGTATGGTTAAACTGTGGTAAACCAGCAAAGAGCCGTAAAAGCGGCTGCGGAGAAATCCAAAATAGGTTAACCGTGAAACACGGGGTGAACAGGAGTGTACAATGGCCGTTGGTCGAATTTCCGGTCCTCTCTTAAAGTCGAATCTTCTTCGCAACGGAGTAGATCTGGCTTTTGAGACTGACCTTATATACTTAAACGTAACAGACGCCGATCCTGCCAATCATAAAATTGGCGTTAAGACTACGACTCCTACTCACACATTAACAGTTGACGGTACAACTCGTACAACAAATCTTTTAGTAGATACACTTGCAGAAATTGCCGATATTAGCATTTCTGGAACAACTGTTGAAACCTCTCAAAACGTTTTATCGTTAATGCCTGCAGGCGCAAGCCCTGTAGTTTATCAAGCAAAATTACGTGTAGATGATGTCGAAATTGAAAATAACGTCATTAGCACTCACACAACAAACACTAATTTAGAACTTCGTCCAAACGGAACTGGGTCTGTTGAAGTATTTTCAGATGTAACAGTAAACGGTAATATTCATGCTACCGGAAACATCACAGCAGACGGTAACATCCAACTTGGTGATGCTAATACAGACAATATCACATTTGCCGCAGATGTTGCCAGCAACATTGTTCCGGACGCAGACGATACCTATACACTAGGAGAAAGCGGAAAACGTTGGGCAGATGTATGGACTAATAACTTATTTGCTGATGTTATTGATACCGGCGACTTAGTAGTTGACAGTATCAACTTAAACTTACGTCAAGGTAATATTTGGTACGTTGCCGTAAATGGCAGTGATTCATATAGCGGAACACATCAAAACGATCCGTTCCTAACAATTAAACATGCACTAAGCCAAGCAACATCTGGTGATACAGTTTACGTTTATCCTGGCGATTACGAAGAAATTTTTCCACTAACAGTTCCACAAGGTGTTGCGATTGTAGGTGCTAACTTACGTTCTGTAACAATTCGTCCAACAGCGGCAACACGCACATTAGACTGTTTTAAAATGAATGGCGAAACAACCATTCAAGACTTTACAATCACAGGTTTCGAACACGAACCGATTGGCAATACTGGACACGCATTTACATTTGCTCCAGGTATGAAAGTTACTACTCGTAGTCCTTATGTAAAAAATATTACAGTTTTAACATTTGGTAGTAGTGTAAGATTAGGCACAGCAACCGCAGACGATCCTCGTGGTTATGCCGCAGGCGATGCAGGTCACGGTGCGTTTATTGATGGAAGTTTAGTAGATCCAGACAGTATCGAAGCGGCAATGTTATTCCACGCAGTAACATTTATTACACCCTCCGCAGAAACATTAATTGCTACAAACGGTGCAAGAGTTGAATGGTTAAACTCATTTACATACTTTGCAGATAAAGGTATGTATTTGTACAGCGGAACTACAGGATTTGCTGGACAAGGTAGAACAGAAGTTAGAGTAACCGGCGATACTGGCACGTTTGCCGTTGGCAACACATTAAGTTATTATGATACAGACGGTGTTACTGTATTAGGTTCCGGTGTTATTGACGAAATTGATACAGACGGTAAGATTTATCTAACAGGTAACGTTTCTGGATTAGAAACACAGTTAGAGCGTGGCGGAAAAACTATCACAGCCGGCGGCAATGCTCAATTAGCAACAGCACAGAAAAAATTTGGAACTGCTAGTTTATACTTAGACGGCACTGGAGACTATGCTAACATAGCAAGTAATTCAGACTTTGGGTTTGGAACTGATGATTTTTGTATAGAAGCATGGGTATATCCAACTTCTACAGGAACATATAGAACATTATTTGATTTAAGAACAGCGGCACCGGCTGATGGCGGCGGAATTATTCTTGGAATAACAGATTCTAATCAATTATATTTCTACTATAACTTTAATTACAGAGTAGGTCCAGTAGGAACTATTTCTACTAATACATGGACACACGTTGCTTTAGCTCGTGTTTCGGGTAGTACTCGTGCATTTGTTAATGGAACACAAGTTGGTTCAACATATACAGATACTAATAACTACGCAACAAGACCGTTGCGTATAGGTGCAGATCCAAACGGCAATTACGCATTTACAGGTTACGTTGATGATGTAAGAATTAGCAAAGGCGCAGGAAGATATTCTTCAAACTTCGTTGCACCTACATCGGCTTTAGTAAATGATTCTTATAGCGTTTTATTAGCACATTTCGATGGTGCAGATACTTCTACAGTATTTGCAGACGATGTACTATTGCCACAAGATATTAGAACTAGTGCAGGCGGAACAGCCACAGCATTTAGTTTAGTTGACTATTCAGACTTTGGTGCAGAAGTTCGCAGTATTGGTAGTGCCGCAGTTTATGGTAACTATGGTATCTACGGTGATGGTGCAGGAGTTGTTGCTTACCTAATAGGTCAAAACTTAGCCTATATTGGAACACAACACAGATCCGATAATGATGTAACTTACGTTGTTCAAGCCAACGAGGTTGTAGAATTAAACGGCGCAAAGATTTATTATAGTAGCGTAGACCACAAAGGCGACTTTAGAGTCGGCGACTTGTTCTATGTTAACCAAGCCGCAGGCACAGTTGAATTTACAACTACAAGTTTTAATATTAGTTCTTTAACTGGTGTTACATTTACTGACGGCGTTAATACAACATATATTGACGGTACAGAAGTTAGCACAGGTAATATTAAAATTAGCGGCAATACTGTTGAAAGCACCACAGGCGATGTAAACATTTTATCAGCCAGCGACGAAATTAATCTTCAAAATAATGTAAACATTGCCGGTAACTTAGATGTAACAGGTAATGTTACCATTGGCGGAAATATTCAACTAGGCGACCAAACAACAGATACAATTAGTATTGTTGCAGGAATCACTAGCGACATTACACCTAGTGTAACCGAAACATATACATTAGGTACAAACGGTTTACAGTGGGCAAATATCTATGCTGGTAACTTGCACATTGACAGCATTAACATTGACGGTAATGTAATTAAGACTGTAGATTCTAATGCTGATTTAGAATTACGTGCTAACGGAACAGGAAGAATTTATGTTCCAAATGATAATGTTTTAATTGATAACAACTTAACTGTTTTAGGTACAACTACCCTTGGCAATACAAATATTACTGGTACTGTTACCTACACCGGTGATATTATTCAAACTGGTAATGTAACACAAACTGGTAACTACAGCGTTACAGGTACTTTAACTGTTGGTAGTGACGCACAATTTGAAAATATTAAAATTGCTGGAAACAGATTATATACAACATTATCAAACAGTAACTTAGAATTAAGTGCCGCAGGTACAGGTATTATTACTATACCTTACAACAATGTTTCTATGGGACAGAATTTATCTGTTGCTGGAGATATTACTGTAACAAATGTTACAGCAAGTAATCGCGTAACTGCGGAAGAATTTTATACTAGCGACATTTTAGTCAAAGACAATTATATTGCTACTACAACTTCTAATAGCAATTTAGAGTTACGTGCTAACGGAACAGGTTATATTAAATTAGAAGAATTTGACATTAATGCAAACGTTATTAGTTCAAATTCTAGCAGTGATATCGTACTACAGCCAGGAACAGGTAAGGTTGTTTCGATTAGTTCAAATCAAAGTTTAATTATTCCGGTAGGTAACACAGCAGAACGTCCAACAGCACAGTCTGGTATGATTCGCTTTAACAGCCAGATGGGCCGTTATGAAGGTTACGATGGAATAAATTGGATTAAACTAAGTGGTGTTGGCGACTTAGACGAAACAACATATATTACCGCAGAACTAACACCAGGTGCAAACGACGACACTATTCGTTTTTACAATAACAATGTGTTAACTGCTGATTTGACTAGTGCAAGATTAAGTGCTCCAAGAATTGAAGTTGATAATTTGATTATCGACGGCAATACAATTAGCAGTACAACAAATACAGATATTATCTTTAACGCAACAGGAACTGGCAGTATTAAACTAGCCAACTTTGCTATTAAAGACAATACAATTACAAACACAGTATCAGGTGCTATAACAACAATTACACAATCGGGCACAGGATATTTTAAGATTGCAGGCACTAACGGTTTTGTTGTGCCAACAGGTGTTAGCTCAGAGCGTCCTAGTGCGTATGCTGTTGTCGGTATGACACGATACAATTCCGAACTAAAGCAGTTAGAAATTTTTAACGGAACTTCTTGGGACTCAGCCGCAGGCGCAGGCGGCGGTATTAATGCGGCAACTGCGGAAGATATTGCAATCACTTACGCTTTGATATTAGGATAATAAAATGGCAAACTTTTTTAAAAATAAAGTTATAAACGAAATCGGAACTACTCCAATACAAGTTTTAGAATTTGGTCCAAGTACTAGAGGAACAGTTATTGGTTTAAGTCTTGCAAATTTAACAGCCAGTAACATATTGGCAAGCATTACTATTACAGATGACGCAAGTACTGTTGGATATTATATTAAAGATATTTTGATAGCACCTAACTCAAGTCTAAGAGTAGTTAACGGCGGTGAGAAATTAATTTTAGCACCAAACAATTCAATCCATGTTTTTGCAAGTCAGGATTATTCATTGGATTGTATTTTAAGTTACGTTGAGATAGCATAAGGAGCATAACATGACATTTTATCTTGGAACTCAACCATCAGAAACGCTTGATTTATCTTCAAGATACTTCTATGCTATTCGCAGAACAGACGACGGATTGTTATACTTTATTAAAGTAGACCAAATGAAAGACGATGACGAGATTATCGTTAATAACCCAGGTTTAACAGAAAACGATTATACAGAGTTTGAATACGGTGTAGACTTTTTTGAAGGTCGATTAGAGTCGGATCATAGCAGACCGCATACAAACTTACAATGGGATCAATATCGTTGGGACGGAAGAAGTTTATATTATTACATCAATGACAACGGAGAATTTGTTGTTCGTGTAAACAAAGAATATGTTTATCCACCAGGATCTGAAGTTTAATAAGTACTAAGGTAAATCGAGATAAGGACAGCAAAATGGCTCAAGAGTTTAAAATTGGTAGATTGCGTTTTACATGGCGCGGACAATGGGACAACAACGTTACATATAATCGTGACGCTGTAGTCCAATACGAGGGTAAATGTTATGTATGTAAGTATCCTCATACAAGTTCTGCTACAGACTTCTACGAAGATTTATATTACATAGCACCAGGCGGTGCAGATGAATCTCGTTGGACAATCATGTTAGATGGTCGTGCATGGAAACAAGATTGGACACCAAATACTGCTTACTCTTTAGGCAACATTGTTCGTTATGGTGGTGTTGTTTATGTTTGTACAGAAGCACATACTAGCGACCCAGATGCAATAGATCAAACTAAGTGGGACGTTTATTCTCGATTCGATAATTGGACAAGTGCTTGGGCTACTAGCACATTCTACGGTGAAAATGATATTGTTAAGTACGGCGGTATTGTATATCGTTGTGTAGAAGACCATGAATCTACAACAACTGTATCATTAGGTTTAGAAGCAGATCAAGCCAAGTGGGAAGTTGTTAATGACGGATTAGAATATAGAGGTGAGTGGGCCGCAACTACTCGTTATAAGAAAAACGATATTGTTAAGAGCGGAGCAGATGCCTACAAGTGTACACAGGGACATACATCTACTAGCACATTTGATGACACAAAATTTAGTCTATGGCTACCAGGTGAAGAATATTACGGTACTTGGAGCAGTAGTGCCGTTTATCAAGAAGGCGACATAATCATTTATGGCGGATACTCATATATGAGTATCATTCCAAATAACACAAATATTATTCCATCTACTAATGCAGAAGACAGTTCTTCTGCATGGGAATTAGTAACTAAAGGATTTAACACTAGAAACGAATGGGCGTCTGGTCCTTACAAAGTTGGTGATATTGTTAGAAGAGCAGGACAATTATTTGCCGCTATTGCAGACAGTACAAGCGAAGATCCAACTGCATTTTCTGTTTCAACAACATATACTGCTACAGGCAGTTCTGGCACAACAGTAAAAGTTGCAAGTTCATCTGGCGTAGTTCCAGGTATGATTATTCACGGATCAGGATTTACCTTAGGACAAACAGTTGTGTCTGTACAGAATAGTACAACGGTTGTTCTTGATAGAGCACCTGACGGTACTCCTACAGATAGTCAGATATTAAACTTTGTTGGCGTTAACTATACATATTGGAAATTAGTAATTCCAGGCATTAACTGGAATAATTTCTGGGAAGCAGAAACATTATATGTTATCGGCGAAACAGTTATTTGGCAAAACGCAACATATCGTTGTATTCAAACAATTCCTAATACAACATCGGCCATTAGGCCAGATTTAGATACTTCTAGCTCATATTGGACTTTATTGGCGGCCCACGATAGATTTAATGCCGGTAATACACAAGGAGATATTGTAACTAGAAGTGCAGACGAAGTAAACGTTGCTGTACCTATCGGCACACAAGACTATGTACTAAGAGCTACTGACGGTACTCCGCAATGGAGGAAAATACAAGTAGTTCCAGATGTTTACTATGTTGCTCCAGAGGGTGTCGACAGCGCAGACAGAGGTGATACTATAGATAAGCCATGGGCATCTATTAAGTACGCTTGCGAAAGAATTGCACAAGGATCGTTAAATCAAAATGCAAACACTTTACTAGTTGAAAATAAAGAATGGCTAGTGGAGGAAATGTATCAATGGATGTTATATCAAAAGCAAGAGTCTAACAGTCCATTTAATCCAGCATCTGAGTTTGACGAATTTTCAACTAGACGAGATGCAAGATTAATCATTGATGCATTGTCCTATGATATTACTCGCGGAAGTAACAGTCGCATTGTGTATGCTACACAATCATATTTTGCTGACAACAGCGACACATCGTTTTATAACGAAGAAACTGACGCCGCACAAGCATTTATTGTTGCTAGTTTAGAATTCTTAACAACACTAATCGGCAATGCATTAAATCAAACTACACCAGCAGACAGTTATCAAGAATTAATGTCTGTTCCTGAAATTGATAGATTATCTCAATATAAGAACGCAGGAATTTCTACCGAGTTAAATGCTTATGTAGAAATTCAAAGTCTAATGGATTTAGTTATCAACGCAATCGATGTTGCTAACAAGAAAACATTGCCTTTACCAAACGATGGGATTACCTCAACTGTTATGGTAAAGACAGGAACATACTCAGAACAGTTGCCTATTATTGTTCCAGACAATACTGCAATTAACGGAGACGAATTGCGCGGTGCAGTTGTTCAACCTGCAACAAGAATTGTAACATTTGCAACAAACGTATATGAATCTACTAATGAAATTGGAGTATATTCTGTAGCAGGTATGGAAGTAGATATGCCAATACAAATGAAGGCTCCTACAACCAACGATCAATTTAGTAATATTACAGAAGCACAAACATATTATATTGCTTCTATCGACGAAGTTACAAATAGAATTACAATCTCAGAAACTGTAGGCGGAGCAGACTTTGACATTGACGCAGACGATTCAGGATTCATGGATGTGTATGCTGGAGAGTGTTTAAAAGATATGTTCTATGTTCGCAATGCCACAGGTATTCGTAACATGACACTAACAGGTCTAGCAGGTTTCTTAGGACCAATCAACTCATTCGGTACACGTAGACCAACAGGTGGTGCTTATGTTAGTTTAGATCCAGGCACAGGACCAGATGACACAACTACATGGATTCTACGTAGAAGTCCGTATATTCAAAACGTTACAAACTTCGGTACAGGCTGCGTAGGTATGAAAATTGACGGTTACTTGCACAACGGCGGCAACAAATCGATTGTATGTAACGACTTTACACAAATTTTAAGCGACGGTATTGGCGTATGGTGTGTAGGACCAGACTCTTTAACTGAGTGTGTGTCTGTGTTCGCATATTATAACTATGCTGGATATTTTGCTGAAGACGGTGGACGTATTCGTGCTACAAACGGTAACAGCTCTTACGGTTCTTATGGTGTTATTGCTGAAGGATTTGACGCTACAGAAATTCCTATCACAGGAAAAATTGACAACCGTTCAACACAAGTACAGGCAGATGTACAAAGTGCGTTTGGTACTAGTGCTGAATTATTATCAATGCAATATAACAATGCAGGTTCAGGATATTTTGAATCTACAACAAATATGTTGTTACACAGTAATAACTTTATCGAGAGCGCATGGGTTACCGATGGTAATGTATTAATTCAACAAAACAATACAGCACCTAATGACCAAACGACAGCGTGGACATTTACTGGAACAACTTCAAGTTCTGATTCTAGTTACATCTATCAAAACGTATCTATACCAGTTGCTGGCGAAGAATACACAGCATTAAGTTCGTTAAACGTTACTGGTAGCGGAAGTAGTGCAACATTTGATATTACAGTGGGTGCGACTTCTTATAGCGCAGTTGTAAATGACGGAGGCAGTGGCTACGTTGTTGGTAATCAATTGCGAATTTTAGGAAGCCAACTAGGCGGAGTAGACGGTACTAACGACTGTTTCTTAGAAGTACAAAGTTTATCTGGTAGTTCTATTTTAACTGTAACTGTTACAGGAACTGTACCACAGGGTTCTGCACAAGAATATACATTAAGCATTTATGCAAGACAAGGTACAAGTACGTCATTTGACATGAGTGCTATCTTTAGTGGTAGCTCAACATGTACAGCAAATGCAAACTTTAACTTTGAAAATGAAACATTTACAACATTCGTAACAGGCGCTACAGGAACTGTTACTACAGGCAAGTTAGAATTGCCTAGTGGCTGGTGGAGACTTTGGATCACAGTATATGATTATAATGCTCTAAATAACCAAGTACAGTTTAGAATTTATCCTCGTGGTAGATCAGGTAATGCTGGCTTTACAAGATACTATGGCGCACAAGTACAAATAGCAAGTTCCCCAACTTTCTATTTAGAAACTAACTCTAACAAATTTTCAAGTTACGCAGATTACTTTGTTACCGGCGCAGGAACTGGCGCAGAGCTTATTGGTGACGAATTAAGAAGCGGTGCAGTATTCCAAACACGTATCACAGATGAAGGTACTGGAACAGGCGGTAGAGGATACTTAGTTGCAAGTAATAACGCACAAGGCGGAAACGATGAGTATGTTATCCTTGCAGGATCCAATACTAATACAGAGAACCAACTTGTCGGAATGCGTGTATTCTTACAAAGCGGTACAGGTGCTGGCCAGTACGGGTATATCAGCGCATTTGACGATGCCGTAACTAAGACTGCTCAAGTATTAAAAGAATCTTTCGAACCATTAGTTATTACAGCAACCGATAACGGTACTAGCGAGTTTACAATTTCTGGTGGCACCACAGATCATTTGTATGTAGACCAATTAGTTCAGTTTATACCAACTTACTATACAACAGAAGTAACTCAAACGTCCACAGAAGAATTAGATGTATCTGCTACACTAGGCGGAACTGATAATAAAATTACAGTTTTAAGTACAGCAAAATTAGAAGCCAACATGACTGTTAAATTTACAGGAAGTATATTTGGCGGACTTACAGACGAGTACACATATTACATTAAAGAAGTTGTTAACAGCACTCAATTTAGTATTACTACAGAACCGTTTGGAAATGTACAACAACTAGTGGATGCGTTTGCATCACCGACTCAAATTATGAAGGTTATTTTCCCTTCATATACAAGTTATATTAATGCTAATACATCAAACATGTTAGTTAACATGCCCATCTCTTTCACAGGTACATCGATGGGCGACATTGACGTGGGCACAACTTATTATGTTAACGATGTTATCGACGGTTCGACATTTACAATTAGTTCGACTTTAGTAGAATTAAACGCTACAGCGACTCAAGCAAGTACTAATTACATCACAACTTCAGGAACATCTAATTTAGTATCAATGAATCCAATATTGTTCTCTGGTACAACAATTGGCGGATTAGTTGCTGGAACAAAGTACTATATTAACAAAATTATTAACAGTACACAGTTCACTATTACAGATACTATTATTGAAACTACGGCCTACGAAACAGCAGAAATTACAAACTTGATTACTGTTGATTCTACCGCAGGCTTCATTGCTAATAATCCAATTAAATTTGTTGGAAATACTTTTGGTGGTATTGTAAACAACACAATTTATTACATCCTTGCGATTAATGATGCAACAACATTTACTATAAGCACTACCCCAGGCGGGTCTGCTGTTATTCTTTCAGCAGGAGCAGGAGAAGTTAGCGTACAAACAACAGACGTACCATTTACTTTAACAACAGCATCAGGCACAGTGGCTTTAGCAACTACCAACACAAGAACTTCTTTAAACTTTGGACAAGGAAGTATGATTGGTACGTTCCAAACTAAGTTGTTTGGTAATGTTGTTAAAGGAACAACTTATTACATTAAAGATATTGTTGATTCAACACACTTTACAGTAACAGCAACATTAGGCGGTAGCACCGCAGTTACTTTAAAAACTGATACAGGATCTATGAACGTCGGTGCAGTTGGTTGGGATCATATTAACCCAGGTACTCCTATCGAATCAACTTTAGATAATTCTACAGTTTATTACGTTGAACCAAGAGTTAAGTATTCAGATCCAACATTCACACAATCTAGTACCACGTTGCCAACTCAATCTATAGGTACTACATGGTCCGCAATTGGCTACGGCGACGGAACATTTATTGCAATTCCAAGTAACTATGCAACTGCGGCAAGAAGCACAGACGGTGAAACATGGACGTCGGTGACCTTACCAGAAACAACTAACTGGGCAGATATTGCATACGGTAATAACTACTGGGTTGCTATTTCAGAAGAAGTTGCACTAGATAGTACACCAAATACTGTGGCGTATTCTAATTCTAATGGATTAGGATGGAGAACTTCTACTCTTCCTTCATCGTCTGCATGGAAAAAAGTAGTGTACGGCAATTCGAAATTTGTTGCTATATCTGGTAGTTCTTCATATACATTTAAAGAACTTTCGGGAACAAATGTTTCAGGAACGGGTGTCGGCGCAACATTTAACGTCAGTGTAATTAATGGTAACTATACAGTTACATTAGTTAATACAGGATCGGGATATTCGGTATCAAATCAAATTAAGATTTTAGGTACTGCATTAGGTGGTACAAGTCCGACAAACGATTTAACTATTACTGTTGCAACACTTACATCGACTGCATTACCCCCTGCATCTACTACAGGCATTGAAACAGTAACAACCTCAGGTACTGGCGTAAACGCTTCAGCATCAGCATACTCTACTAATTATGGATCTGCGTGGACTGCTGGAACCGGCTTACCAAGTGCAAACTATACAGGTTTAACTTACGGCCAAGGTAGATTTGTTGCTGTATCAAATGGCGGATCTTACTCTGCGTTAAGTGCTACAAACGTAACCGCAACCGGTTCTGGAGCAAAATTTAATGTTACAAAAACTGGTAGTACTTATACTGTTTCTGTAGCCAACGGCGGCACAGGTTACTCTGCAGGCCAAACATTAAAAATTCTTGGAACAAGTTTAGGTGGATCTACTACAGCAAATGACTTGTCTATAACAATTGACACAATGCAGTCTGGACTAGGAGCAGATCCTACAGCAATCGCTACAGTTACTTTTACTGGAACTGCGGTATCTAACACAGCGGCTTACAGCGATGACGGCATCACATGGACCGCAACCACATTGCCTACTACTAGTACATGGAGTGATGTAACTTTTGGTTCTGGACTGTTTGTTGCTGTATCTAGCGACGACGCTAAACCAATATACAGTAGAGACGGTATTACATGGTATGAATCATTGATAACATTAACCCCAATGGCAAAAGTACAATATGGCCAAGGAGTGTTTGTTGCTGTCGACGATACTAGCGGAACCGCATGGACTTCTGAAGAAGGTATTAATTGGAAAGAAAGAATTGTTTCTGACGACGGATATACTGCATTAGCATTTGGTTTTACTGATACCGATGGTGCAGGCGTATTTGTAACAGCCGCAGGACAAAGTACTGGCAGTATTATTAGTGCTGGTTGCAGAACTAAAGGTAGAGTTAACGTTGCATCTGGTAGAATTACTAGTGTAACTCTATGGGAACCAGGAAGCGGATACGATTCTGTTCCTACAACAACGTTCACTGATCCAAATATTACATTGTCTGTAACATATTTGAATAGAATTAGTAATGGAACATTAGGTAATCCAAGTTTCTACAATAGAGGCCAGGATTATAATACTAACTCTACTCAAATTACAATTAACGGCGGCGGCTATGCTGATACATTCCAAACTGGATTAACAATTATTGTTAAAGACTTAACATCGTTGCCTGGACCAGGAGACAACTTAGTTATTGACGGTGTTGATCAAGTGTATAAAGTAACAAATGCAGAAGTTGTATTTGGAACTGTTGCTCCAAACATTCAAGCAAATATTCAAATCTCTCCAGAAATGAGTGTTGCTAACAGTCCTGCACACGAAGCAGATGTAACTATTCGTGTAAAATACAGTCAAGCACGTTTAACAGGGCACGATTTCTTGAACGTAGGATATGGTAATGCTATACAGTCTAACTATCCAGACGTTCCAGAAGATACAGTTCTTGCACCACAGGATCAAGCAGTTGAAGTAAACTTTGGACGTGTGTTCTACACAAGTACTGACCAAGACGGTAACTTCAGAGTTGGTAACTTGTTTGCTGTTGAACAAGCAACTGGTATTGTAACGTTAAGTGCTTCGCAGTTTGGATTGTCTGGACTAGAAACACTGAGCTTAGGTGGTATTGCTGTTGGTACTGCAAGCGTTGTCATTAGACAATTTAGTACAGATGACACGTTTATTGCTAACAGTAACGAAATTATTCCAACACAGAGAGCAATTAAATCTTACTTAACAAACAGATTAAGTCAAGGTGGATCGAACACATTTACTGGACAGTTGATTGCCGGTACTGTGTTAGTAGGCGGTCCAAATAAAATTAGTAGTACTATCCCAGCAGGCTTAGAAGGATCGGTAGTAAACATGCCAACAATCGTCCGCTTCCAAGGCGAATTTGCAGGATGGGATGGAGATGGTATGGCGCTACAGTACTTTATTAAGTCGTGGAATCGTCGTTAAATCGGGTAATCTTGAAGCAAGATAAATAACATATACGGATGGAGCATTAAATGGCTGAATTTAAACTAGGTAGAATTAGATTTGTATGGCAAGGTGATTGGGCACCTGCTACAACATACGTTGTTGACGACGTAGTAAGAGTTGGTGGTAATAGTTACATTTGCGTAATAAACCATACAAGTTCTTCACTTTTCGAACCTGACTTAAACGAAATTCCAACATACTGGAATTTAGTAGCACAAGGCCTTGAATGGAAAGGCGACTGGACAACAAGTACATATTACAACATTGGCGACCAAGTTAAGTACGGTGGCGTTGTATATATTTGTACAGATGCGCATACTTCTGCGGCAACAGATACATTAGGTTTAGAAGCGGACCAAGCAAAGTGGGACGCATTGGCCGAAACATTATATTGGACTGAAGACTGGGCTACTAGCACACGCTATCGTGTTAACGATTTAGTAGCATACGGTGGCATTACATATCTATGTAATACTTCTCACACATCTGCCGCAACAGCCGCACTTGGCTTAGAAGCAGATCAAAGCAAGTGGGACGTGTTTAATCAAGGGTTTGTTTACCTAGGAGTTTATACAGATGCTGTTCGCTATCGCGTAAATGACATTGTTAAGTACGGCGCAGGCACATGGATTTGTACTACTGCTCATACATCCACTTCAACATTTGATTTAACTAAGTGGTCAACTTTTGTTGAAGGTTTACAGTTTGAAGATAGTTGGAGTTCTAGTTCTGTTTATCAAGAGGGTGACGTAGTAACTTATGGTGGTTACTCATACATTGCAAAACAGAATCATAGCAATCAAAATCCAAGCACAGAAACAGCATACTGGGACGTATATACAACTGGTTACAACTTCTCTGGCGACTGGAATAGCTCTACATCTTATAAAGTAGGCGATGTTGTTCGCGTAGGCGGATACACATACGTTGCAGTTTTAGATAATAGCAACCAAACTCCTCCAAACGGAACATATTGGAGTAGATTAAACCAAGGTTTACGTTGGGCAGACAACTCCCAAACATATACAAACGTTTCGGCAACTACACTAACTGGTAGCGGTATTAGTGCAACGTTTGATGTTGTGCGTTCTAAGACAATTTATACAGTATCTATTAACAACGGCGGCAGCGGTTTTGATACATCCGACACATTAAGAATTTTAGGTTCGTCTGTCGGCGGCATTAGTCCAGCAAACGATATTTTATTAACTGTATCAGGAACTAGTTCTGGAGTAATTACAGGTGTTAACGTTGTAGGTAACTCTAGCACATGGAAAGATAGTACTGCTTATGTAGCAGGCGACTTAGTATTCTGGGGTGCAAGTACATACATTTGTATTGAAGCACATGTTTCCGGTTCAGGCAACCGACCAGACAACGATTCAACAGCAACATACTGGAACTTGTTTGCCGCTGGTAGCGAAAGTTCTGTACTAACAGTAACAGGCGACACTTACTACTATGGACCAACAGGGCCAACACGATTACCAATCGGCGCAGATGGCACAGTTCTACGTTCTAGAAACGGATATCCTGAGTGGGCATACTATGGTGTTATCAACAATCTAGTATATGTTGCACCAACAGGAACAAATAGCACAGAATCTGGTTGGGGTCAAACAATTGACAAACCATGGGCAAGCGTAAGATTTGCTTGCGAACAAATTGAAAACGGTTATAGAAATAAAAATGCAACTGCTCTTTTAACAAAGAACAAACAGTTCATTATGAAAGAAGTAACTAACTGGATTCTTTATACATATTCCGTTAGTATCACAGCAAGTTCTAATGCAACTAACGAGTTTACTTGCAACAGTACAGCAAACTTGTCTGTTAACATGCCAATCGAATTTGACGGAACAGTTGGCGGTGTAACAGCAGGCACAAAATATTTTGTAGCAAGCATTGTCGACTCGACACACTTTACAATTAAAGCAACATTAACTGGTGTAACATCAACACTAACAACGCAAACAGCCAATATGACTGGTGTATTGTCATATGACCACACATATTGCGAAAGAGATACGGGTATTTTAGTTGAAGCATTGTTATACGATCTAAGTCACGGTGGTAACGAAGAGTCTACAAAGGCCGCTAGAGCATATTACACTACAGCAGGCTATGATTTTATTACATCAAACTTTGGACAACAACTAACACAAACTGTTGCCGCTTATAACTTCATGAAAGATTTAGTGGCTAACGTTATTAATGGTACAGCAACATCTGCAACATACCAAGGTTTAAACAATGTAGCATCTGGTGACAGAGTAGAACCTACATTAGATAGCACACTTGTAGCAGAAGCCGACACAGATATTCAAGCACAAGCATTAATATCTATAGTAACTGATGGTATCGAAGCCGGTGTAGCAAGTGCTATTCCTACAGCAATATATTCAAACACAACAATCAGTGTTAAGACAGGTACTTACTATGAAGTATTACCAATTGTATTACCAAAGAATACAGCAGTTGTTGGTGATGAATTACGTAGTTCTGTAATTAGCCCACAACCTGCTATTGCAAATCTAGTTAACGATAAGCCAAAAACTATTTCTGCTTTAGAAAGAATTAAATCTTTGGCTCCTTCATTACTAGCAAACAGTACTATTGTTCCTTCATCGGGTAATGATGCAACTCAAGAGTTCGTTTACCTTACTAGCGAAAGCATTGCCGCAACATCTGTTATTGAAAATACTGATACAATCAAAACAATTCTCGGATCGGGCTTAACAGCAGTTCCTGCATTTGTAATGCCACAGCCAGACGACTTTGATGTTGGTTATAAAAATGCTGTATTACAATTACAAGCAAACGCAGATTTCATCAAAGCAGAAATTACAGCGTGGATTGCAGTTCAAGTTGCAGGACCAACAGCGCCGTTTAGTGGTTCATTCACTTACGACAGTGCCGCATGTGCTCGTGACGTTGGTTATATTTTAGATGCTATTTGCTACGATTTAACATACGGTGGCAATAACGCAACATTAGAAGCCGCTCGTGCTTACTTCTCTGAAGGTGCCGCAGTTTACGGTTCTGGTGAAAAAGAAGAAACATTAGCCGCGTATGCTTACTTGAAATCAATCATCGGTGATGTTATTCAAGAAACAGCAGTAACACCGAGCGCAGGCAATACAGAAACACAAGATACTACAGGTACAGCAGGTAGTTCAAATGCCGCAACATTTGCTGAAAATCGTGTACAAGATATCTACGATGCACTTGATGTAGACGGAGATACTAACGATGTTGGCTACCCAGCAGTAAGTGATGCAAGTAAATCATGGGTTAACACAAAGTTAACTAGTGCATATACTACAGTCCAAGCAGCCAAAACAACTATACAAGCAGATGCTATTGCTTGGGTTAATACATATTTCCCAGATTTAGTTTATGACGAAGCATTATGCTCGCGCGATGTGGGATTAATTGTTGATGCATTGTGCTGGGACATGGTATTCAAGAGCAACTATCGTAGTGTCAAAGCAGGCATGGCATACTATAGAGGTTTAACTTCTACAGGAGTAGTAACAGCAGACCAGTTACCACAAACAATTGGTATTGTAAACTTTATTAGAGAAGCAGTATTACGAGTAACCGGCGGAACTGATATGCTTTCTAGCAACGTCAGTTTAATGGCTGACATCTTAGCCAACGGACTAACTAGTGTTCCAAGTTTTGTATTCACAACACCAACTGGTGGCAGCTCAAACGGTTACGATTCTGGATATTTTAATGCCGCAAGATTAATTCTTGCTAATAAAGCATTCTTAAAAGCAGAAGTAACTGCTTGGATTAACGTACAAATTGCTGGACCAATTGCTCCGTTTAGCGGATTCTCTTATGATGCTACTACTTGTGAACGCGATGTTGGTTATATTGTTGATGCATTGTACTACGACTTAACATACGGTGGCAATATAGCAACACAAATTGCCGCACGTTCTTACTACAGCAACGGTGTTCTAGTAGAAGTCGGTGAAGAAGATCAAGCAAAAGCTCTTTGGGCTTATGTAAAAACAATTATTGACAACATTGCAACAGGATCTGCAATCACACCAAGCTCAGGAAACGTAGTAAGTCAAGTAACCAGCGGTACAGCAGGTAGTGCTGGTGCTGGAGTATTTGCACAAGCACGTATACAAGAAATTTACGACACCATTGACACTGGCGTAGAGCCAACATTGGTTGCTCCAGGAACAAGTTGGGTACATACTGACTTAACAACAATTAACTCTGCAATCGTTGCCGCAAAAGCACAGATTCAAGCAGCCGCAGTCGATTGGGTCAACCATGCATATCCAAACTTAATCTATGATATCGATTTATGTTCACGTGACGTAGGTTATATTATTGACGCATTGCGTTATGATATGATGTTTGAAAGCAATTTCTTATCATCTTGGAACGCTATGAGTTATCATAGAGGTTTAACTTCTACAGGTGTAGTGCTTGACGAGCAACTACAACCAAGTTTAGGAATTATTGGCTACGTAGGATCAGCATTAAAAGAATTGTCTTTAGGAAAGTCTGGCATTACAGGTAACACACAAGCAATCAGCAGAATTGAACGTAGTGCTAATACAATCTACGACGTTATTAACAACGGTTTAACTTCTGTTCCATCCGAAATTATTACAGACCCAACAGATTTAGATGCTGATTTTGAAAATGCAAGAACACAAATTCTAAACAACTATGCATTTATTAAAGCAGACGTAAGCAAATATATCGAAAACAACTATCCTGCTGTTTGGTCCGCATTGGGCGCAACAGGACAAGCCGCATGTCAGCGTGACGTTGGCTATATTTTAGATGCAATTCGTTATGATTTAACATACGGTGGCAATACACAAACTGTTGTTACAGGCAGAGCATACTACACTGGTTTAGATTTAACATTTGACACTACTGAATTAACAGCAACACTGGCCGCGTATGCACACATGAAGTCAATTATTGACGATGTTGCACAGCGTTTGTCTGTTACCCCACAATCTGGAAACGTTACTGCTCAAGATTTGTCAGGAACAGGTGGCGATGCAACCGCAGCCGCATTTGCTCAAGCTCGTATCGATGATGTAATTTATTGGATTAACAACGGCGAAGACCCAACACTAATTAGTCCAAGTACTACATGGGTAGATGCTGGATTAGTAGCAGGATTTAACGAAATTCAAACAAGAAAGGCTGAAATTCAATCAGACGGACTTGCTTATGTTCGTAAGTTCTTCCAATCTTTAACATTTGACGAAGCTCTATGCAGTCGAGATATCGGATACATGGTTGATGCAATCGGTTACGACATCATGTTTAACAGTAACTTTGCTTCTGTTATTGTAGGAAAGAGCTATCACAGAGCAATTAGTTCTACACAAACAGTATTAACAAGCCAAAAAGATGCAAGTTTAGGTTTAATTAAGTTCTTGAAATATAAGTTAAAAGGACTAGTATCCGGAGGAGCAGTTTCTCAAGTTGGCGCACTAGTCAGCGATATTGTTGGCACAATTAACGGTGGAGCAGTTCCTCGTTTCTTGTGGCCAGATTACACAGGCGTTGATAGCCAAGACTTTGCAGCCGCAAAATTAATTTGGGAAAATAAAGAATTTATTGCAGAAGAAACTCTACAATACATTTACGACAACTATCCAGCAATTGAGTACAGTAGAACAGCATGTGCTCGCGACGTAGGATATATTGTTGATGCATTACGCTATGACATGACTTATGGCGGCAATTTTGCAAGTAAACAAGCAGGTATTGCTTACTACTCTAGACTAACATCTGCACTACAAATTGATAGCGCAGACAAGGCAGCAACCTTAGCCGCATACGGTAACTTAAAAACTATTGTTCAGGATATTGCCAACGGTGGCTTAAGTGCTTACACAGCATTACAAACTCGCGTATCGTATATTTCTGGACCAGTTGGTTATGCCGGCGACGCAAATGCCGCAACAAGAGTTGGTGCATTAACAGATATTATTACAAATATTATCGATAATGGTTTAACTACAGGTGTTCCAACAATTACTGTTACAACAATTAGCGGAACTAACACACTAGCAACAGGGTCTGCACACGGACTTGCTGTAGGCGATGAATTTATTCCACAATCTACAGCGAATGGTTTAACATCTGGTACAACATATTATGTTAAGAGTGTTCCATTGTCAACAACATTTACGTTGGCAGCAACATACGATGGTACAGAAATTACATCGTTAACTAACGGTACTGGTTTAAGCATTGTAGCAGAATACACAGATTTGCCAGGAACAAGTTGGGTTGCAAGTTCAGTTATTGCTCAAAACACATTGTTGTCTTCTAACAAAGCAACAATTCAAACAAACATTATTAACTGGATTAATACAAATTATCCAAACTTAGACTATAACTCTACAACATGTTCACGCGACGTTGGTTACATCATTGATGCATTACGTTATGACTTAATGATGGGCAGTAACTTCCGTAGTGTTAAAGCAGGCATGAGCTATTATCAAGCACAAGCCAGCGCAGTTGTTGGGGATCAAAAACGTGCAACACTACAAGCATTTAGACAAATGAAGGCAGAAGTAGTTGACGTTCTAAATGACGCAACATCTATAGCAACAGTTAAGAAATTAATGTTAACAATTATTAACATTCTTGACAAGGGTGTTGGAGAAACTCCAGACGTTAATGGTACAATGTCTTACATGAATAATGAAGGCATCGTTCATGCGGCAGAAATACTAAGAGCTAATAAGACATTCTTAGAAAACGAGTCCACAGCATGGATTAGAAGTCAGTTCGGTGGTACTGTAACAAGTACTAATGCAACAGGTAATGTTGTTACAACTAGCACATCGCACAATTTAAGTATTGGCGATCCTGTGGTATTCACTAGCGACATCATTAACACATTGATTGAAGAAGTTTCAAGCACAGGAAATCTTGTAACTGTAAGAACTACTGAAAACGTTGTTCCAAATATGGAATTTACAATTACAGGTACAGGTTTAGGTTCATTAACAGCAGGTACATATTATGTCAAGACTGTTGAAAGTGCAACTACATTGACATTAAGTACCACAGCAGGCGGTGTAGTACTAAATCCTGGCAATGCTACAGGGTTGGCTAGTGTAATCATTGGTAGTGTATGGGGAGGCCCAACAGCCAATGTTCAGTACTATGTATATTCTATACCAACCACAACAACATTTACTGTTGCAGAAACAGCAGATGCTACATCAGCATTAACATTAACATCTAAAACAGGTGTTATGACTGTTGCTTACTCGTTTGACGAAACAGCATGTAAGCGTGACATGGCAGCATATATTGACGCTATGGTTTACGATTTAACATGGCCAGGTAACTACAAGTCAACAAGAGCCGCAGTATTATACAACAATGCTGTACAAGGATCTGAACTAAGCGACATGTTCCAAGTAAGCAACGCATCTGGATTACGTAATTGCACATTACGTGGATTAGAAGGCGACTTATCAGATGAAAATGACTACGGTACTAAGCGTCCAACAGGCGGCGCTTATGTTGCTCTAAACCCAGGATTTGGTCCAAATGACAGCAAAGTATGGGTACAGACACGTTCTCACTATTCACAAAACGTTACTATGTTTGGTTATGGTTGTACTGGAGCCAAGATTGACTCTGCATTACACGCAGGTGGTAACAAGTCTATGGTTAAGAACGACTTTACAACAATTCTAAGCGATGGTATTGGCGTATGGTGTACTGGTGCTGACTCATTAACAGAACTTGTTTCTGTGTTCAACTACTACGGTTATGCAGGTTACCTAGCAGAACTAGGCGGACGTATCCGTGCTACTAACGGTAACAGCTCATATGGTACATATGGTGTTATCGCCGAAGGGGTTGATAGCAAAGAAGTACCAATTTATGGTTACTTAGATAACCGCGGTGCCCAAGCACAGATTACTAATACTGTTACTGACGGTGTAATGGAAATCTTACGCTTTGAATTCGGCAATGCAGGTTCTAATTACAGTAATACAACACACACTATTAACGGAGCAGGTTACAATGCAGATGCAATTGGCGACGAATTCCGCGATGGTGCAACATTTGAAACAAGAATTATCGACTTAGACAACGGCGACGGTGTAGGTGGTACAAGTTATGTAACAGCCGCTAACGCCGCACAAACCGGTGATATTGCAAGTATTACAATCGCAGCCACAGACCAGGCACTAAGCGCGGCTTATGTTGGTATGCGTATTCAAATTACTGCTGGTTCAGGTGTTGGTCAATATGCAAATATTTTACAATACAACACTGGTAGTAAAATTGCTAAAGTTTATAAAGATAGTTTCACTTCGTTAACAGCAACAGCAACAGCAGATACAGGCGACTGGGTAACTGTAAGTTCTAATGCAACATTATATGTTAATATGCCAGTTTACTTTACCGGAACAACATTCGGTGGCGTAACTGCAAGTACATTATACTATGTTAAGGCATTAAACGGATCTACACAGTTCTCAATTAGTCTAACAGAAGGTGGAACTACTGAAAACTTATCAACTGCATCAGGCACTATGACAGTATTGGCAGCAGGTTGGGATCATGTTGTTCCAGGAACAGCAATTGAAAACGTTCTTGATTTAACAACAACTTATATCATTGAGCCACGTATTAGTTATACTGCTCCAGGATATACTGCTACTGCAAGAACTCTAAGTGCTACAGCAACTTGGAACGACATTGCGTTTGGAGATAACAAGTATGTGGCTATTGCTAACGGTAGTACAAATACTGCATACTCTACAAACGGAACAACATGGGCCAATGCTGGCGCATTAACTAACAGCAACATGATTGATGTTGTCTACGGTGGCGGATTTGGCGCAGTTGCAACAATAATTGTTGGCGGTATTGGTGGCCGAGGCGCTGTACTAGAAGCAGTATTAGGTGTTCCTAACACAACAGGCGCCGCAACAGAAGACCAAGTTGCAAGTGTAACTATTGTTGACGGCGGTGACGGATATGATACACCTCCAGTAATTGTGTTTACTCCTGTAAGTGGCGGCACTGGTGCTGTTGCAACATGTACAGTTCTTAACGGTGCTATTGCTACTATTACTGTAACAGTTCCAGGTTCTGGATACAACGTTGCTCCGACAGTATCGGCAGCAACTGATAGAGTAACTGATATTGTTGTTAACAGTTGGGGTCGTGATTATTTCAGTGATCCACAAGTTACTATTGATGACCCGTTCACTGGATCTGCATGGAGTAGCGGTGGTTCTGTAACTGATGGCGACATCATTTACTACACTAATACTACAGTAACACCAAACCGCAAAAACTGGTATGAAGTAACTGTTACAGGTACATTAACAACCACAGGCCCAACACATACTAGTGGTACAACTACAAACGGTACAGCATCGTTATTGTACATTGGTACAACAGCAGTTGCAACACCTACTAGAACTAACAACGGTGTAAGTAGTTTAGCAATTAATTACAGCGGACAAGGTTATACAACAACTCCTGCAATTACAATCCTAGACACAGGTGCTAGATATGTTGCTGTAGATGCATCAGGAAATAACTGTTACACAACTAGAGCAGGTATTGCAGGAACAAGCGCATGGACAGCAGGAACAGCAATGGGTGGTACTCCAACTATTGCAGGTGTAGCATATGGTAACGGTGTATATGTTGCTGTAGGCGGAACTGCAAGTGCTTATTCTAGCGCAACAGGCAGTTTATGGACAACTAGAACTATCCCAACATTAGGTTCTGGCACTTACTCTGCACTAGCATACGGTAACGAAACATTCGTTGCAATTACTACAGGTAACGTAGAAACAGCAATTTCTTCTAACGGTAATAGTTGGAGCGCAGGCGGAAACTTGCCAACAAGTAGTACTTGGAATAGTATTGCATACGGTAATGGTAGATTTGTTGCAATCGCTTCGGGTACTAGAAACGTTGCAGTAAGTACAGACAAAGGTACAACATGGGTACTAAGTGCAAATCAATTACCATCTAGCGCAACATGGACTAGAGTTGCATATGGACAAGGATTGTTCTTTGCAATCTCAAGTGGTGGAACAACAGCCGCAACAAGTCCTGACGGTATTACATGGACATTACGTGCAATGCCAAGTTCTAGCAACTGGAAAGCAATTGAGTTTGGTAGTATCGGAAGTCGTCCACTATGGGTAGCGGCATCTAACACTAGTGGCACAGTTGCCGCAAGCATTAGGACTGGTGCGCAAGCATTAGGTCGTGTAAAAGTATCTAGCGGCGTAGTAACAGAAGTACGTATGGTTGAGCCAGGTTCTGGATATCCATACGGTACAGTAAGTGCTACAACAGCAAGTTCAGACTTAATTACTGTTGATAACACAGTTAACTTAGTCGACGGACAGCCCGTTGAGTTCTACGGAACAAGTGCAGGTGGTTTAGTTGAAGAACAAACATACTATGTAATTGGTTCAACTATTACAAGTACACAGTTCAAAGTAAGTTCTACACAATATAGTGCTACCGCAGTATCGTTAGACGATGCATCTATAAGCGGAATGACTTATCGTGCAGGTCCAATCTTTACTGTAACAGATCCTAACAAGGTTAAAGAAGCGGCATTCCGTGTACGTTTAGGCGACGGTGCGTTAGGTAACCCAAGTTTCACTGATAGAGGTGCAGATAATACTACTGCTACAAGTGAAACATCTGGTGATGGATACAGCGATTTGTTCCAAGTAAGCACATTTGTTAACGTTTACGGATTAAGCGAAGAGCCAAGTGCTGGTGCTAACGTTGAGTTTGCAAGTATTCCAGGCAACTACTACAAACTTGTTACTGTAACAAACTATGTAGAGGACCAAAACAACCTTGGAACTTACAAAGCAACATTCCAACTTAACCCAAGTTTGACAACATTGAATGCTCCAAGACACGGTGACTTGATTACAACACGTATCAAGTATTCACAAGTACGTCTAACTGGACACGATTACCTATACATTGGTACAGGTAACCAAACTAGAACTAACTATCCAAATGTGGATATTACTCTAGCAGTACAAGCAAATCAAGAATTGTTTACTAACGGTGGACGAGTATTCTTTACAAGTACTGACCAAGACGGTAACTTTAACGTTGGTGACTTGTTCGGTGTTCAACAGGCAACTGGTACTGCTACATTGAACGCTAGTGCGTTTAACCTAAGCGGTTTGAACAGTTTGCAGTTGGGTTCTGTGGAACTAGGTATTGGTTCAGCAATTATTACACAATTCAGTACAGATCCGTTCTTTACTGCGGATAGTGATAGCGTTGTACCAACACAGCGAGCAATTAGAGCTTATATTACAGCACAGATTGGTGGTGGACAAAGCTCGTTGAACGTAAATACATTAACTTCGGGCGTAGTATATATTGCTGGAAACAGCATTAGCACTACAACAGGCGAGGGTATTAACGTAACAAGTAAGATGAACTTTACAGGTGGTATCGACGGAGCACCCGTTGCACTTGCGTTCTTTATGCAAAGATAATATTGGAGATTAAACATGGCATCAGGAAGATTAGGCGTACAGGCGATTCCCGCTACTACGAATACAACAGTTTATACTGTACCAACAGGAATTTATTCCGTATTCACTGTTTCTATTACAAATAGAAACTCTAGTGCTGTTCGTGTTAGACTAGCACTAGCGGCTACCGGAACACCAAACGCTCAAGATTGGTTAGAATACGATGTTGCTATTGTTGCTAACGGTGTGTTAGAACGCACAGGTTTAGTAGCACAGGCTGGCTTAAACGTTGTTGTATATTCAGATACAGCAAACGTTGGTTGCACAGTCTACGGCATTGAAACATCAACAGCATAATTAAATAAGAGAGAGTGAACTATGGGAAGATATAATACAGTAGCGGCAGTTTCCACGCAAAGCGGCGCGGGTACGATTGCAACACCAAACCAAGGGTTGTTTACAACTTTAACAGGTACCGCACCATATACGGTGACTCTTGCGGCTCCTGCGGCGGCCCAAGGTTCACAACAAGGATTTTATAATAACACTGGCGGAGTGGTAACACTATCTACGCCAAGTGGTGTTATTAAAGGACCTAGTGCAAACTCAGGCGCAACTTTTGTAATGCAAAATCAAACGGTTGCATTTTTAACCTGTGACGGCACAAATTACATTTTAACAGGACAAATTGCAGGCGGATTCATTAATGTGGATGTTAGTGCATCGACTTATACTGCATCAGCAAGTCAAACTTTATGGTGTAACACAACTAGCAATGCTATTACAGTTACATTGCCATCAAGTCCTGCAAAAGGCGACACAATTAGAATTATTGACGTTGCCAATACATTTGATACCAACGCATTAACCGTAGCAAGAAACGGCCAACCTATTATGAGCGCGGCAGATAATTTAACTGTATCAACCGAAGGTGCGGCATTTGATTTAATTTATTATGATGCTACTAGAGGTTGGAGAATCTTTACAATTTAAGGATAGCGAATGGCAACTTATTCAAGTTTTAAGAAGATTGATAGCGATGCTATAGTCGACTTAACAATTACTTCTAACGAAATTGCATCTGCAACTATCGATTCTACTGATATTGCAGACGGCAACGTTACTGCCGCCAAGATGAGCGGGGTTGTAACATCAGCAAAACTTGCCAGTTCTATCGATTTAAGCGGAAAGACAGTTACATATAGGGCAATCGTTAATAACGATATTTCAGGATCAGCAGGTATTACAGGGGCAAAACTAGCCAGCGGTGCCGCAACTACTAATTTAGGTTATACACCTGTTAATGCTGCCGGTGACACAATGACGGGTAACTTAACTGTTGCCGCAGGTAGTGCAAGTGCTCCA
>JACCDJ010438151.1_pt1 | contig 121998 bp, 152 predicted proteins | sample 7444481 | NCBI WGS metagenome assembly JACCDJ01 (sample SAMN15323435, study PRJNA562643) | freshwater metagenome | isolation source: river surface water | place: USA:Blue River Watershed | collected 2017-08-15
CAATGCTCACAAAGGCTTACTGTTTCCATTTTACTTTTTCCAATTGCTCTAAAAATACATCTGTATTTACACGCCAGAAAGTTTGTAAATGTCCTCTGTATTCTTTTTCAAACGCACGAGTTAGTACGCCAGTCTTTTCTAAAGTAGGACCCCATACAGTATGTACTAGTCGTTGGGTTCCTACTTCGCTAGGGTGGCTTGTAATGTACATAGGTTCTTTTGCCCAGGCTATACAAGCTGGCATTAGATACTGTGCCGTAACATGATTGTGTGTAGCAATTTGATTCCTTGTACGCAATGTAGTCAACGGCAACAGATCTGATAAAATACAAGTTCTAGCACAGATACGGTATCCTTCGTCTATGCTATGCGCCGCTACACTTCCTACAGCACAATCATTATAGTAGAGTATCCACACTTGCCATTCACGCTCATTACGAAAGCAATCTACCATTGCTCGTTGGCTGGCATTATTTACAAAACCTTTAGCTTCACAGTTTTTGTAAAAGTCTACTAAGTCTAATTCAGGTGCCCACGGAATTATTTTATACATTTAACACGCTCAATAAATTCAGCAGGATAATTTGTTCTAAAACTTTCCCAGCACAGTTGATCCATAGTATTCCATAGCTGTGGCTTATCCCACTCAATACCTAAAGACTCTAAGTGCTTACGCATTTCTGTTTGTCTGTTAGAATGTATATGACTTTCAACTTCTTGTATGCTAATGTTTGGTTCGTTGCTACTGTAAGTAAAGAAGTAATTGATGCTCTTTAATCTACCATCAACAACAAAGTAACTGCTAGGATGCATACTATATTTGTGCCACCCCCTAGCCTTGTGTGCTTTTACAATTTCGCACATTTGGTCTTGCCAATCGGGCAAGACATTGTTGTAATTTTCTGTAGTACAATTAGCTCTGTTCCAAAAGTCGGGGCCGTCTATCTTTAGGTATATCTTACGCTCAGGCACATTAACATCTAATATCTCCGGAACCATGTCTGGATTATGATACTGCATGTTATGTAAGAAGTGCATTTCTCTATGCCACTTCTCGTCCATTTTAGCAGGATCTACTATTTCGTTTTGGCCTTTATGATACTCGCTATCATTGTGGTACCATTGTACGAAAGTTTTTTTATCGCGGCTGATCAAACTCGTGTAAATAAGATTGTTACGAGTTTGCCCTACGCCGGGCACATTGTTATAATAGTATTCGTAATCCATATAACTAATTATCTAAAGGAATCTATGATTAAAGGCATAAACGGCAACAGTTATTATAACATGGAACCACATTTGGACATGGCCAAGTTTGAGCAACTACAGCCGGAAATCCTCACAGGGTTTGCCTTAGCTAGAGAACATGCTAAAGAAGGTACATGGATGGCGCCAGGGTTTACCTTTGAGGATATGAGTTACATTCCAAATTGGAAACCTATATACAAAGCAATGACAGAATTCTTAGACTTGCCAAACGATAGTCCTATTAAACAAGCAGGTTTAAAATTAATGCCTAAAGACTTTAAGAACTTCCAAGAGCGTAACATCTTTACCCGCTATATCAAAATGGCTATGGGTGCATACGATCCTTACATTTACTATTACTTGTGGGAAGAAGGTTCGTGGGATGATCGCACAGCACCCCGCAAACTGACACCAGAAGCCGAGTACTTCCCAGAAACAGTTAAGTGGGTCGAAAGTCTAGTAGGTACTGTGTTTGAAGACATTGGCCGTGTTATATTCTTCCACTGTGAAGCAGACGGCATTCCGTTTGAACACAGAGACTTAGATGCTAAGAACGGTGTTAATGTTGTTAAGCCACATCGTAATGAGTTTATACACATTCGCCCTAATACAAAGAAAGCCTTCTACTTATGGGATCCAGAGAATAAAGATAAGACATACTTAAACTGTCGTGCCGCGTGGTGGAACGATGTTGACTGGCACGGTGGCGAGCGTATTATGGAACAAAGTTACAGCCTGCGTATTGATGGCAAGTTTACAGAAGCATTCCGTAAGCAGTTAGGAATTGATCACCTTGACAGTTATTGATAACGGAATCTTTAATCTAGTTATAGACGGTGATGTTGCTTGTATGGATTTTAATCCTGAAGGAACACGCTATCCACAAGACTTAGTTACAAGTAGCTTTGAAAGAGAGTACGGATACTTACAACGACTAAGTGATTATGAATGGTGTCCTGAAGTTATTGAGTATGATTACGCAAACAGAAAAATCTACTTCAAGTGGTACGGTAATACTTGTGAGGACATGCTATCTACTAACTGGAAAGAACAACTAGAAACTATTGTACACAATCTTGCTGAACAGCGTATATATAAACCTAGCTTCTATCCTAAATTCTTTTACATAGATGCTAACGATAATATGCGAGCCTATGCTTTCTACAGCGCAAGCGATAGAAGTGAACAGCCTATTGCTATGGACTTTTATAGACCTATTCTAAATCCACACAGGGCTGAGCTAGTTGATCAATTAGAAGTAAATGGAAAACTTGATATGGCTGTATTAGTAAGACACGCTTATACTGATTATATCAAGTGGCCTGATAATACACTAAAAGAAATATACTACAGAGTCTACGGCCACAACTTAGAAACATCTGCGGTATGATCTAAGCACAACCCATCTTGGTAGTTGTCAACCGCATACTTTATCCAATTGGCTAACATATCATTCTTGCTGTGACCTTCTAAATGGTTAGCTCTCTTATCTACTTGTAGTATGCTTACATCCTGGTCGCTTAGGCTTAAACTTAATAGTGCTGGGCGGATTTCAACTCCGTGTTTCCAGCTATAAGGATAAGATATCTTTGTGGGATGAAAGTCACTAGTTTCCCAGCTGTTAGGTTCTGCGCTAGTCCACATGTGTACAAACTTTGTAGTTTTAGGCAACGATGGTAATATTACATTGTCGACATAATGTAGCATTGCTTGGTGAGCTAACTTTGCTTGTTCGTGGTCGTATAGATGAAGATAATACTGTTTAGCGGCATTCCATATATCTTTCTTAAAAATATTATAAGAATGTAATTTAGGTGTTAACGAGTCAGCATGATTGAGTCTTCTAACTTCCCTGTGAAATAATCGTCCAGGGTTAGTCCATACAAATACACAAATGTCTGGAACTGTATTACTTTTTATAAGAGGATCTAGTTGTATTAAAATAGTATCCCATATACTGCTTCCACCGTGTCCTAAATTGACAATTTCTGAATTGTAGTGTGTAGCTACCTTTCTGATGTAAGTGTCGTACTTGTACCACCAGCTGTGTGCGTTGTATTCCTCGGCTGCAAAGCTGTCTCCAAAAAATCCAATAGTTTTATTCTTTGACATTTTTATACATTGAGAACTGTACTTCGTTTGTTGAGCAAACGCCCGAGCAAACTAACAGTCTACCTTCTCCAAATTTTTGTTTCCAAGACTCTTCTAATCTCTTATAGTAGTCGCCTGCAAGGATATCGTCCCAAGAGTTTAAACTTAACTTAATAGCATCTGCTCCGCTATTAGTCCAGTGGTTGTAATAGCCGTCGTTAGTGTCAGTAGGATCAAGAGTAAACTTTGCACCTGCTAGATAACAACAAGGAAACAAATGTGTTTCTGCATCAATGTATGCTTCTTCTAAATCTTGAGCCTGACATTTGATACATTGCTTTTCAGCAGTCTGCATCCACTCTGTAGGTTCTGTTGGCATAGGCTTATCTCTGCGTAACAAGATCGATTTCTCTTGTTCTGCTTTTGGTGGCATTAACGGAGTTCCATTGCCGCCGATGCTAGTTTTTCCAAATAGTTCCTCTACTACAAATCTGTTGTTGTATATGGTAAAGAAATTTAAAAATCCCATGTCTTTACTCATTTGCTCTGCTCGGGGAATTTGATGTTCATTATGTGCAAAACTAATAAACTGCCAAAGAGCTCGGCCACCTGCCTTAATAAATGCTTCTACATTTTCCATTAGTTTGCCCCATCTAACATTTACACGATATATGTGATTGGTGTCTGCAAGGCCGTCGATTCCAAATATAACATTATCCCTAGGACCTGTTAATACACTTGCAAGTTCACTCCACCAGGCAGCGTTTCGCATACCGCCGTTAGTTGCTATACTAATTTCAATATTAGGATTTTTCTTTTTAATAACGCGACATACATCGATAAAGTTTGGTGCTGTGCAAGGGTCGCCAACAGTACCGCAAAAGTTAATCTTGTCTAGTTGGTCGTAGACATGCTGTGGAATTCTAGTTTCGTAAAACTCTGTAGGAATGTATGTTTGTTTAATTCTACTGTAGTCGCCATCCCACCACTCACGAAGACATTGCGGGCAAGCGGCATTACACATGCTACTAGTTTCAATTTGAATAGTTTTTACTTTACGATAGAATGTCATATACCTAGTTTGTCTTGTACTTGGGTGTGGGTAAGTCCGTTAAATCTGTAATCTTTCAACCACTGATAAAAATTTGTAGTTGACGCGGCTTTGCTCCAATGCGTGTTTAATTTTTTAAAATGCTGTTCTGCTTGTTCAAGCAAGGCAGGATTAATTTTTAAATTCCAGTCAGTTGGGTGATTGTAATATACTGCCATTCCTGCCCAAACATATTCCGGGTAGATTGTATAACCATCAGCACACATTTGCGTAGTATTAATTGGACTACGGTAGTGTTCTTTCACCATGTCAATTGTGCGATGTTTCATTCCGAGATACTTCTGTTGACTCCAGAACGGTGTGTCTTCTCTTCGGGTTAAATGATAGTGTGGATAGATAAACTCGTAAGTATCGTTAAACAAGATATTTGCTTTATGATTATATCTACGGCTTGCTTCTTCTTGTCCGTACTCATGCTTGTCGATCTTTGCTAATTGTTGCCATGCTTCGTCTATATTAGAAATTGTTAAGTACAAGCCGTTAGCTTCCATAGGCTCAGCAAAGCCTGCCGATAATCCTACAGCAACTACATTCTTTGCCCACGGCTCTTTATATGCACCAGGAGTCCAAGATAACAATCTCGGATCTTTTATTAAGTTCTTTGTTGGAACATATTGTAACATTTCGTCTAGTGCTTCTTGATCAGAAACAAAGTCAGGATCAAAGCAGTAACCAGTTCCATATCTATGATACAATGTTACCTTAAATCTCCAACCGTGATTCATAGCAATACTTCTAGTATAGTTATGAAGTTCTGTTTCTGGCTCGTCATACTTTACAGGCATGACCCAACACTTCTTAGTTGGTATAAATTCATAGTCCTGCCAGGAGTCTGTTACATGTTTAATCAGCAATCTACTAAGACCGCTACAGTCTAGGTAGTAGTCAGCAGTAAGTTCACCTGCATCAGTAACTAACTTTTCAACACCTTGTTCATTAACTACTACATCACTAACATGTGATTGTATATGCTTAACACCCATTAGTATTGCCCGTTCTTTTACAACACTACCTAACTTGTCTGCATTAATATGATAGCTCGAGCTCCACAGAGGATTGAGTATGTAGTCGTTGCCTATATACGGGCTAGATTGCTGTTCCATAAAATGATACTGACAATCTAAGTCTGCATTCATGTTACTAGACTTTCCTTGGTTGCGTAGTGCTAGCCAGTAGTCTGTTAATCTTGTATCTGTGTGATTGTAAGTTAACCAAGGACGCAGACCCAACTTAGTCTGATCATTGAACATGTCTTTTTCTGCAAGGTTATAACTGAATGTAAAGTATTGCTGTTCACCTTTGTTGTAAACCCAATTTTCAAAACGATTACCTAATTTATAGATACTGCCTGTGCGACTCATCCAGTCGCTGTCTTCTAATCCTAGCTCGTGTAAGAATAGTCCAATATTTGGAACTACACTTTCTCCTACACCTAGCTGTGGTATATTTGGACTTTCAATTAGTGTTACTTCTGCTGTTGGTATTTTCTGCTTAACTCGAGCCGCAGTTAACCATCCGCCAGTACCTCCACCAATAATTAGAATACGCATTAAAGTACCTTATAAATATCTCATGTACTTTACTTATTTAGACTTGCCACCCGTACCAAAATATTTAGAAGACCAAATATTACAAATTGTCAACAAGCCGTTGGCTAACTTTCACTCTAGCGACGACTTTGTAGAATACTTAGAAAAAAACCGTAACGATCTAAATATCTCAGCAGGCACAGAAGTAATCGACGCTATCACTAATGTAGAAATAGACTACAGTAAAAGTTTAGGGTTTCCGTTAAGCGAAGTATGGAACTACTTCAAAGACCTGGCACATTTTGATTTCCTTGAAGTTAACGAAGAACTTAACAAATGGGCTAGAGAAAATATTGATAGTAACATTGCACATGTAAGCATACAAGCAATGTATGGTGGTACTACTATTACCCCGCATATAGACGAGATGAGAACTAGAGCATTAAACTATGTAATAAGCACAGGCGGCCAAAGTAAGACTTGCTTCTACAAACCAAAAACAGAATATCAACATCTTGTTGCTTATCCGCAGACTGTTTTTCCTTTTGATAGACTAGAGCTTGTTGAAGAAATACAAATACAACCTTACAAATGGCATGAACTAAATGTTACTGAAATACACAGCGTTGAAAATTTAGACCCCACATTGAAGCGCATCTCTTTATCTTTAAGTTTCCTATGAGCAAATTAATTTTCCCCTACGCTGTTAATTCTAGTCAACCTATTAGAAACATAGCTGAATACACAGAATTTGGATTCCTTGAAAATGGACAAGAGCTATTAGACCTTAGCTTGGGCAACTGTGGATGTTTCCCATTAGGATTTAAACGACACGACATTATAGATCGAGTTACAGAACAAATGAAAGACATGAGTTTCTGTAGCGGAGAGTTTTATACAACTAATCCTGCGGTACTAGAACTAAGCGAACGATTGTATAACATGAGTGGCGGATATCGTAGCGTGTTTAGTCTATCAGGTAGCGATGCTATAGAAGGTGCCCTCAGACTAGCACAACTATACAACGGTCGTAATAAGTTTTTAGGTTTCCGCAAGTCCTATCACGGAAGTACATACCTAAGCAGTAGCGTAAGTGACGCAACATACATGACAGATTTCTTTGGCAAGGATCCTCGTTGTATTGTTAGTGACTACAACTTAGACAGTATAACTGACGACTTATGTGCTGTAGTTATAGAAACAAGTAGTTGGCAAAATGGATTGTACAATCCCGGAAAAGAATTCTGGAAAGGCCTACGAGAAGAATGTACCCGTAAGAATATAGTTCTTATCGTTGATGACATTGCTATGTGCGGTGGGAAGACAGGGTCGTTCTTTGGCTGGACTGGAGTTGTAGAACCTGACATCTTTACTATGGGTAAGGCTTTAACAGGAGGCTACTTCCCGTTAAGTACTACTATGGTAAGCGAGAAAGTATTCGATGTTGTTAAGGATACTGTATTTTGCCACGGGTTTAGTTACAGCTTTAGCCTTAGCGGCATTTACTCTACACTAGCGTACTTAGATGTTTTAGAAAAAGAAAAGATCTTAGACAACCACAACAACTTATCTAATCAAGCCTATTACACATTTACAAGATTAAAAGGCATAGGATTAATTAAAGACTTTAACAACTACGGGCTTGTTTACAACCTACGATTAGAAAATGACAAACCTGTAGACTCTAGTTTTGAAAGGTTCCTTTACAAGTACGGAATCAATGCTGGCATGTGGAATGAAGGAGGCAGCGGCCTTTTAATTATTGTTCCGCTAACTGCTACACCACAATGGTTTACAGAACTAAGTGAAAAACTAACTAGTGCCTTATTAGATTACAGCTCTATTCCTACCCTCACGCACCAAGTCTAGAGTTAAGCAGTGAATTCCTGCTTCCCAGAACAACCCATGGCGTTGTGGTACTACATGACAATTAATACCGTGCTGTTCCATTATCTTAAATATCTTCGGCTGTGTATTTGAAAAGATAACATTTTGTGAGTCGACTACTAGAACATTACTGTCAAAGAATACTTCTTGAGCATAGCCCTTCCATTCGCCCAACCACTTGTTAACCCACTCGTCACTAAATTTACCTGGCGCACTAGCATAGTCTGCAATAAACTTTTCATCGTCAAACTTTTCAAAATGATCTTGCAGTTCTATAATTTGTTTGTTTCTCAGCACAACAGGAACCCACTCTTTGTTAACACAAAAAACTAAATCGTCGTTGGTCATAAACCAACCGTGGTCAATATGTCCCCACCCTGCTTGATGAGTATCTCCTGCATTAAGGACTGTGCCCGCTGGCAAGTTTCTTAACATCCAATCTAATCCGGCTTGATTGCCAGGTCCGTCAATGTTAGTAATTAAAGAGTCGCCGCACTTAAACATAGTTGCGGTATGCCATAACAGGCTATCTTTTAATCGATCGTGATAAACTTCTTTTCCGTTAACCCACCACTTATCCGAAAGTGTGTCAAGAACAGGCGGCGGCATACTTAACCAGTTATACCCTCTATCATACAATTCTTTGAAAATATGATAGTAGTTTACGCTATCTAGATATCTATCAGGCATGCTAGTATATGTCTGATAAATCGTTTTGTCATAAACTAGATACTGATCTCTAGGAACGATAGGTGCAGTAGCATGATGTACTGTAAAATTCCCTAAGTCAAGTTGTTCCGGAAACTTAGTTACTTTAGGTCTATGTACACGCACACCCATCTTAGTTAGATAGTCTGCAAGGTTATCCAAGTCTTGTTTAGTTTCTTCAAAGATTTTAGCTAGGTTGTTTTTGTACGAGCCAGTAAAACAGTTACCAACAATAACTTCCTTGAGCGGATCCCAGTTTGTATAAATCATGTCTCTAGTATCTCTTTTAAATATTCTTGATCCCAAAACCCGTAATAGTTTGTACTAGCTAGTTTCTCTCTTGCGCTGTTTAAATTATCACGCCATTGGCATAGAATTAAATTGTACTTTCCGTTATTTGATTGCACACCGTTAATTTCAGTGTACCTGTCTTTGTGATCTGGTAGGAATACTAAATCAGTGTAGAGCTTGTTGTATTCAAAGGCGATAGCGTACAATTCTTCTTGTGTGTAGTCTTCAGGTAGTATATAAATTATTAATTCAAAGTCCCAAGGTGGTGGGTTAATAGTACTGCCGTCTGTAAGTTCAATCTCGTACTCTGCGTTTTTAGAAAACGGGCATACACTTAATCCACCTAACAAGACTTGTTTAGTTGACAGGTGTAGTATCCAATCGTTGATGTCCTGTTTAATATCCATTTAACACCGTTATGCTTGAAATAAAGTTTCTTCCGTTTATAGATTCCAATACAAGATCAACGGTCTTGACAAGATCGTTAACGGTAATGATACTGTTAGTTTCCATTACCCGCTTGTATAATTCTAACCCATTTTGTTCTTCTGTATCGTAGGGATTGTAAAAATTAGTCTGACACACGCCAGGCATGATAACAATGCTCTTACACTTACTACCGCTATGATTGATATTCCAACTAGTTTTGTTAATAGAATATTTCTCTTCACCATAAGGCGTCAACCAGGGAAAATTCTTCGGAACTTCTGCTAAAGGTTCAGCTGCCATCGAACTAGTATTGATAATAAAATGTGAGTCACTCCAGTGTTGCTGTTGCCATAACTTAGCTAGCTCAACTTGGGCATATCCAGCATAGGCATTGTTAAAGAACAAATCACAGTCTCGCGTAAGTTCTACAATGCGATCAATGTTTTCTTTTTGACTAATGTCAAAGCCAGTGTCTTTACTAAATCCTTTAACATTGCAACCCTGCGCTTGAAAGTGCTCGTATATACCCTTACCAATACCGCTAGTGTGCCCGGTAACTGCTATGCTTTTAAACTTCATAAGCCGCAGCCTTCTTTAATTCTAGTAAGATTACTACTCTAGAATGATCAGTGTAGTTCCATATAGAGTGAGGACTTTCAACATCAAGAATAAAACTATCCCCTTCAATCCATTTACCTTTGAAGTCATTTTCCATAAAGCCAATGTCACCGTCTGGTACTATTAAAGGAACATGTACAATTACATAGTTTTCGTGATCTTCTTCAGTGTCAGTATGAGTAATTACATTGCCGCCTGCTTCTAAAATACTGTAGCCGGCGCTTCTACATATATCACCAAAGTCTTCAACTAGCTTATTAAGTGTAGGGTACTTAGACTTAGCTTCAGTATCCCATTCACCCATAATTTTTAGTACACTCATTTTCCACTTCTTGTGAATGTCTAACTTCTCCCCTATGTCATACATTGGAATGTCAGTCGTGTTGAGACCGTGTACATTTAGAAAGTCTTGCCTCATTTGAGGAATGAGACTATCAACTAATTTTTTATAAACAAACTTTTCTGAGTTATAAATCATTGCCACTCACCGTCCATGTGCCAACTTGGTAGACCATCTGCATATATTGATTGAGCTCTACCTATCATTGCAATATATGCGTCTGGCGCATGTTTTTTAATTTTATCTAATAGCAACTGTTCGTTGCAAACTCTGTGCCGTAAAGGAACGAACGGAGCAGTTGGATCGTAGTTAAAAATATGACTAAGATGCACAACAGTATTAGGAACATTGTCTAACCAACTGCTTACATCTAATCCTTTATTAAGTACTAGATCTTCGTGGGCAAATTCAAACTTGACCTTTGATCGGATATCATTCCATACAGCAGGACTTACTTTCTGTTCGAACCCAGTTAGTGTAATCCAATTAGGACGCTGACTAGCTTTGACAAAACCGTAACGGCTGTTGATGTGTCCGTTAACAAAGTCCATGTAGTGCTCACCATCCCAGTGATGTGTGATTGCGTACATACACTCTAGGGCAAACAAGTTGTAGTCAACAAACCTAACTACAGTATTTTCATTGTAACCGTGTAACATTAGGTAATCAACAAACTGTAAACCACTAGCTTGTATTACTAATTGTCTAATGGGACCTTTACAAACTACTTCTGCTAATACCTCAGTATTGTAAGGATAGAATAATGTCTGTGCCGCTACTTGATTTTTACCGTATAGATATGTACAAGCATTTACAAACGCAGGTTCGTAGTTAGGATAATAGTACCGTTTGTTATTTCTAAAGCGTTCAGGAAACGGTCTGACATGTTTATTATTAGCAAACGCTACACTTAGGATATTCCACCCGTGCCACTTGTGTTTGTATTGCTTAGGAGTATCTCCTCCACTAACCCAGATAGGAGTATAGTCGTTGTGGATATTTTCTTCACTACGGCGTGGCTCTATTTGTGTATGCGGCGAATAGTAAGCAAACTTTCCAACGACTGGACAACCTAGTTCTTTATAAGTTTTTAAATTGATTATGTAGCATTGCTCATGAAGTTCATAATACCCGTCATCTCTGTCCGGAATATGTCCGTAGATAAAAATATTTCTATCACTATAAACTTCTTTTTCAACCTCGTGGAAGAATTCGTCACCGTTGATAAATTCTGTGCCTGTGCTTAATACAACCGCGTGTGTATATTCCTTAGCGGCTTCACGCAACATTGCATCTTCATCAATGCCTTGTATAACATTAAAGCCGTGGCTAATGATCTTGCTCAAAACATAGTCAGACATATTTCTAACTATTTCAGCAGTCCATTTAGTTTGGCATTGTCCAATTCTGTCTAGAAAAATATAGACAATGTCTGGACTACCAACAGGTGTATTAAATTTTACCATATTGCTCATTATAGCATCTTACTAACATATCGCAGAACTCTTTGGTGCGATTACCTAATACAACATTAGCAATCATGTGTATCCTATCCTTACTGCTATGATTAAAAAATGCATGGCGTTCGCTGATATTAATCATCATCACTTTCCCTTCTTGCCAAGGTACTAGCTTGTCGCCTACAAACATTTCACAGTTCTTTGGATGTACTATAGCTAGATTAATTGGCAAGATAGACATTAAAGGATCTACATCTTCCGGAATAGATCCGTCAGTATGCCAATCTATTTTTCCGCCCGCGGCTAACTTCATAAATCTAACTCGCGTATAACGCTCGGCTGGGAACTGGTACTTCCAGAAGTCTGTGATAACCGGGCACTTGTAGGCAAGATCGGTGTATTGATAAGGTGCGTGATATTCGTTGTGACCATAATTGTCAGCAGTATAAGTCTTGTCTATACCTAGACCGTGCAAACAACAACTGCTCCATTTATCTCCATAGCTATCTCGATACTCTTGGTAGTGGGGTTCTGCTTCTAAAACTTGTTGCTTCCAAACATCAACATTAAATTTCAAATCTAACTCTAGCCAAGGAATACCCGACCTTAGAATTTTTCTTGCTTGTTCTATGCTATCCATTTATTAAAAACCTCTAAGGCCTCAGCCATTGTTAATCCCGCTTCGGGATTTTCCTTTCTACTGATATCACAACTTAGGCACCATCTAGGACCGTAAGTGTGATTTGTAATGTTATGCGGCACTCCGGTTTGTACAATGCTAGGCCATTTAACAGCGTGAGAGTAGACATGATCTACTTCGTAAGGCTGGTACAATGTATAAGGTGTGCCTGCTTGCGTCTCTACTTGTTCTGTAATGTCGGTTTGTTCTTTAAGTTTATACCAGTGCATCAAGCTACCATGGCCGCCAACTATAAAGTTAACACACGCTCTATCAGTTACACCAAAGCCGTCAATGTGTATTCCGCATTGTCCGCCAGCTGGCGTATAAAATATCAACGGTGGGTATGTCATTACTAGTCCATTAGCGTCTAACCATCTCTTAAAATCTTCGCTTACTTCTTCTGACTTGGCAAAATATATCTCAGGTTCATCGCCTGTTTGATTTAATACACCGTAGTCTTTTAACGGGCTTACTGGAATAGATAAGTCGGCACAATAGGTCATTTTGCATAGCCCATAAAGTTAAACAAAAACTTAGGTGTTAATCCCATGTTCATACCACCGTGCCAATCCTGCCAATCAGTCCATTGATAAGTGTTTCCTTGTTGTTCCATATGAAACACATCGGCTTCTAGTACTAATACTTGCCCCCATTGCGGTTCGCATATATGACAAGTATATCGTAATACTTCTCCATTAGCAACTAGTTCTTCCTCTTGATCTGTAAAGTCAGCGTGCCACGGCACACAATAACCCGGAGGCACGCTAGTTACCCACGCACCTATTGGTGTAACATTTAACCATTCAGCAAACTTAGCAACAACCTCTTCTGGTATGTCGTAGTCGATCCAACCAATAGCAGGATTAGTTTCATCGTAGCCTGATGCTTCCCACTTTAATTTAAGTTCTGCAACTTTAGGATTATGATGTATATCATCTTTTTGTTCGTTACCGCGAACACGACCAGGTTGCTTCTTAAGTTCAGCAACTACTTCAGGCCAATTAATTACTTCAGAACTGTTACCTATAAACTTCATTTTTTAATTCCTAAAAAATTAAACAAGTACTTTGGTTCAAAACTACAGTTGCCGCCACCGTGCCATGCTCTATGATCTTCCCATTTATAGACATTACCTTGATGTTCCATATGAAACACATGCTGATCTACAACTAACACCTGTCCTTTATTAGGTGTACAAGGGTGTGCAGTATATCTAACCAACTGCCCTTGTTTTAAATATTCTTCTTCGTGGTCGTCAATGTCCCAATGATACGGAGCATACTTGCCTGGTTTAATTTTACTAATCCATGCCTTAACACAAGTTGTATCTGTGTATTCTTCAAACTTTAAAATAACATCCTGATTAAAATGCTTGCCAGGGTAATAGTTAATCCATTCCACAGTTCCAGATTTATCGTAACCTGCTTGCTTCCACAAGTCTATTACTTGATTAAATCTGCCGTCAGCGTTGATATAAAAATCAACACCATAAGTTCTAGGGTCGCCTTGTTGATCTTTGAGACTATCAACTAGCTCTTGCCAGTTTATTGTTTTACAGTTTCCGATAAATTCTGCCATTAGACTTCCACATTAAATTCTTTACTTGCTAGTATCTGCAATCTTGATACATACCAGGGATCAATATCAAACTGTACACAGCTAGGAGTGTAGCTAAAATTGTTTAAACCATTGTCTTTATTTGCAAGGTTTAATACAGAACTAAATCTGTTATCAAACTCAAATCTTGCATCTTCTAGGTCAGCAATCGCTGAGGTAATTTTTACTGTTACTAAATCTAGTTTAGTAGATCTTGTTAATGGCTTTCTTACAACTAGTTGATATCGTATTCTATTTCCAAAGTTAACAGCAGTATGCTTAGGTCTTGCATCCATACTGTACCAAACACCGTCACACTCTAACGGACACATTACATTGCTATCTAAGTTTATAAGGTAGCAACACTTACCTGACAAGTTTAAATGAAATCTATCGTCCACATCTGCATGGCTAGCATAAGTTTCTCTAGGATCTAGTTTAATAATTCTCGCTTCACCTTTAGTTTCTGGCAAACTATTATAAAGCTCTTCCCATGCTGTGCCAATAAATTCTTCTTTAAGTTCCCACCCATCGTAGAAGAAATTCCCCCTGGGCTTGTTAATGCTTAACCTAAAGTCAATCGTAGGCAATTGAGTAAGTGCTTGCTCAATTAAGTTTTGGGGAACTGTGTGTTTGGTTTTGGTTAACATGAAATATTTATATGCTACTATTACTAGGGTAAATATTTCCATGAATATACCCTACGATCCAAATTGGAAGCATGTTGCTATTAGTGTTAGCGGAGGTGCAGACTCTGCATTGCTAGCCTACTTAGTCTGTCATGCGGCATATGACCATGATACTACAATTCATATTATTAATCATGTGCGTTGCTGGAAAACTAAACCGTGGCAAGAATACAATGCAGATCATGTATTCCGCTGGTTGTTCCAAAAGTTTTACCATACTACTTTTAAACGCCACACTAACTTTATTGCGCCCGAATTAGAATACGGCAACATCGGTCCTAGATTAACAGACGAGTATGGCAAACAAGTAAGTGGCGATAACATACAACAAAGAGCGTATGCTGAGTATATTTGTAAAAAATACAATATTGATGCATACTACAACGGAGTAACACGCAATCCTAAAGGTATTGACTTAGGTGGTATGCAGGAACGAGACATTGATCCAACAGCAGACAACCAGCACTTAACGGATATGATTCACATGGGTGTAAGGGTACTACATCCGTTTAGATTCATAGACAAATCTAAAATAGTTCAAATGTATAAAGAACTAGGAATAATGGATTTGTTTGAGCTTACAAGAAGTTGCGAAGGTGAAGTGGGTAGTGTAAACTATAGTACCTACACCCCTGGCCAATATGTTCCTGTATGCGGAACATGTTTTTGGTGTAAAGAACGAGAGTGGGCAATTGAACAAACCAAGTAAAACATTTTGTATGCACCCTTTTACAGGGCTAGCAACCAGAGAAGACGGATCAGTTAAAGCCTGTTGCCGTAGCCACCCTGTTGGAAATATACAATGCCAGAGCTTAGAAGAGATCTGGAACAACAATACAATGAAGCGTATCCGTCAACAAGTGTTAAACGGAGAGCGTCCTAAAGAATGTGAGCCTTGCTTTAGTTTAGAAGATCAAGGTGTTGAAAGTTTAAGACAACGACATATTAACGGAGTTATTCCTGAAGCAAGGATTAACTTGTACCCTAATGCCTTAGACAGCTTGCGTGAAGATTACACAATGCCGTTTGAATTCCCTACGATGGAAATTAAACTTAACAACTTGTGTAACTTAAAGTGCCGCATGTGTAACCCAACAGATAGTACAAGCTGGAATGACTGGAAACAAGTAGAGGAGTTCTACGACAAAGAAGGAAATTTTATTTCTGAAAATGTAAGAACCTTAAACTTAATAAAGAAACCATACCTAGATAAGTTTGAAGACAATCCTAATTGGTGGGATAGCTTTGAAAAATTGTTGCCATACTTCCGCCGTGTAGAATTTGCAGGTGGAGAGCCGTTAATGGATCCTCAACACTTTCGCATATTGGATATGCTAAAGCCGTACGGCGACAAGATCGAACTAAAGTATGCTACCAATGGCACTACTTTAGGCATTAGTAAAGGAAGAACTATACATGAATATTGGCCACATTTTAGAAGCGTTGCCGTTAATGTCAGCATTGACGGCGTTGGCGATGTTTACAACTACATTCGTGGTAACGGTGACTGGAACGAGGTTGTTAAAAACATTCGCGAAATCCAAACAATCCCAAATGTAAGTAGGATAGTAGGTGCTGTTGCAGTACAAGTTAGCAATGTGCTTACATTAGATAAGATGATTGCACACTTCTTAGACGACTTAGGTATTGTCTTCTACACTAACATGGTCAACTATCCTACTGTGCTAAGTGTACAGACTTTGCCTAATGAACTAAAAGTACTAGCAATTAATAAACTAAAAGCAGTTCGGGAACTAGTTCCAACATTTAAACTAGTAAAAGAACATCCTATTTTAGAACAAATAACTTACAAACAAATTGACGGAGTTATTAACTATCTGTTAGCTAAGAATCTAACACACCTGTGGAACGATACTGTTGAGTTTAATGCTAGGCTAGATGCTACTAGACAGCAGAGCTTTACTGATGTGACTCCGGAGTTTAAGCAGTATGTTTAAAGTAACTAGTCGCTGGCCGCATCAGACAAGTATTAAAGTTGAATGGAACATTGGCAAGCGTTGTAACTATGACTGTAGTTATTGTCCTAGTAGCATACACGATAACACAAGTCTGCATACTGACTTAGACATAATGAAGACAGCTCTTGACAAACTTATGACATTAGGTAAACCTATTCGTCTTAGTTTTACAGGCGGCGAACCGTGCGTACATCCTAAGTTTGCAGAACTTATAAAATACGCAAAGTATAAGAATGTAAGTTGGATTAGTGTAACGACTAATGGTACATTGCCTTACGAGTTTTATAAGAGCTTACCTGTAGATCAATATGTGTTTAGCATTCATTTAGAATATGATTGGATGCGTGTTGTAAACACCTTAACAAAATTAGCAGACGATAGTAATAAAAAACTTATTGGGCAAATTATGGCGCATCATGATTACATGGCTCATGCTAAGATTGTTAAAGGAATGTTGGATCAGCAAACAATACCTTCTACAGTTAGACGCATTCGTTGGACAGAAGGCGATCACGACCTATTCGATGACATGCGGTACCATCCAGATGACTTACATTGGATCAAAGAACAAGAAGCAACTATATCAGGAAACTGCGTAATCGACGACACGCAAATTATACACAGCAATGATGTGATTAAATTACATCTAAACAAATATAAAGACTGGACATGTAACGCTGGTCTCGAAAGCCTCATGATCAATTGGGATGGGGAAGTACATCGCGCAACTTGTAGAGTTGGTGGTAGTCTAGGCAACATTTATGAAGGCAACTTCGTTGCTCCTAGCGATCCAGTTATATGTACTAGAGACTGGTGTACATGTTCTGCTGATATACCTATTACTAAAGTTTCTTTGTAATTAAAGTTTCTGGAGCACACAAGCACTGAACTTTAGTGCATGTTGCAGGAACAAAGTCCGGCATAAAGTTTCTCTCAAAGCTAGTGTCGTAGATATTATATAAAAAATCTTTTCCGTACAGTTTTTCTCCACAAGATCCTTGTAAGTAACCTTGTGGATCTATGTAAAAACTCTCTAGGCCTATACTACATTTCCAATTATAAAAGTGATTCCACTTGTTAATAGCAACATCATTGTTCTTAACAGTTTGCTTAGTTCCGTTATCAAAGTGTACAGTACTATTCCTTGACTTATTACCTAATAGTATTTTTATACTTTGTAAAATTGTAGGAGTTCTTTTTACAGAGTCTTTTAAAAACTCTAGTTGGTTATCAGTATAGTGATTCCTACCGTCAAGTTCTTCAATCTTCTGTGTACCAATAAACCATTTATACTTACTCTGTTTAAAAGATTCTATTAGGTTAATGCACTGGTCCCAAGCAAACGGATCCATGCAAACATTAACATCGACTGTTACACCCTTTGAATGTAACATGTCAGCTACATTAACAAAGTGTTCAACATTAATGTCAGCATGATGGGCAGAAAGATAGACCCTATCTATTAAACTAGCATGTTCTTCCCACCATCTAAGTGTTCTCGAACCATTAGACTGTATTGATATCTTTGTTTGTTTTGTCTTTACTGCGTTGATAAAGGCACCTAACTCCGGCCATAGAGTTGGCTCGCCGCCGAGTATTTGCAACTCTACTTCTTCTTTACCGTTGCTAAGGTAGAACGCAATAAGATGCTTAAAGTTGTTGACAGTTAATTCTAAATTAGTTGGCCATCTGTATTTGGCAGCATGTGATTCAGGAAAGCAATATCTACAACCAAAGTTGCACACATCAGTAGGTGCATAGCTAATCCTAACAAACCTTGCAGGCTGGTTAGAAACTATTGATATTGGTTTCATATGTCAAGTTCTGGGAACACTTTTCTAAAATTAGTGCCGCGTTGTTGGTCAGTTGTTTCTAAATAATCAACAAGCATAGGAATCTTATGTGACCAATCTTCCTGATTCATATACTTAACAAGGCCGTGCCATCGTTTCATACCGTAAGGATTGTTAACAAATTCTTGATTATGTGAATTCTTCGAGCAGAATAAACTAACTCTATCCTGCACTTGTTTCTTAAGATGAGTTGGTAACACTCTAACATTTAAGTAACTAGGAAGGTAGACTAAGTGTGTGCCGATTAAACCTGCACCGTAAGGCGGCAAGTTAATCTTTTTAAAGTTTTGATGTTGTTTCCATTCAACAAGATCAGGAACAGTGAGAACATTCAATAGTTGTACCGCACAAGCAATGTTAACTGTTATGTTATCGGGCGTATTGTCTAAACGACTTAGGTTAGAAACTACTGTAGACCATTTGCTCGGATATCTAATATAGTCGTTGCGTGGCCCAACAGCATCAACACTAAAGTTAAATTTAACTTCTTTAAAATGTTTCCACAGGTCAAATAGTTTTTCTGGTAATTCTAAACCGTTGCTGTTGTATCTAAGGATACATTCGTTCGCCGATCCAGTCTCTACCATAAACTCTAAAATTTTGTAGTGTTCGGGAATTAGTAAAGGTTCGCCGCCAGCAAAGTAAAGTTCTTTAATATTGCTAGCTTGGCTTCTCATTGACTCTAAGAAGCTACCTTTAGTGTACCAAGTATAGTCAAAGTCTATATTCCACGACTGGTCCTGTTTTAATTCGATAGTTTTATACTTAGGGTATTGCGCCTTCCACTCTCTAATCCATGCACTGCTGTCATGTGGACTGCACATAATACATTTTAATTGGCATAGATTACCTAATCGTAGATCAAAGTAAGGAATATTAACAGGCAAAGAACCGTCTTCTGCTGTTTGATTAACAATGCTTTCTATGTCTAGTCTTTCATTCCAAACTTTAGTTTCCCATTGCCTCTTAGACACAATGCCATTTATCTCTTCTTGATAGCACTTAGTACAACTATACGGGTACTCGTTGTTTAGCATTTGCTTACGAGTGTCTTTCATAAAACTGCTATTCCAAACTTGCTCAATTGAGTGCGTTTGTAAGTTCATGTTTATACCGTTGTCTTTAACTAACCCTACTTCTTTATTGTCTTGTTCGCCGGCGCCGGATGCATTAGCCGTACAACACAATCTAACATCACCGTTAGGTCTTGTTGCAATATGAATCCACGGCAATGGACAAAAGGATTTACTGGCTGGCAATTTGATCTCTCGGTTTAGCAAAGTCTGTGTTAATTCCGCATGTTCTAGCACAAGTGATTAACTTGTTTGTAGTCCAGTAACTGTTCCATACAGTTTGGTATTCACTGCTGTTAACAATATCCTTTACAGACTTTGTAAAGGTGTTTATGTTTCCTAAGCTATTAACTAATTCAGTATGCTGTCGCATCATTTCGTTGCGTACTTCAAACGCTTCGTCGGGGCTAATGTAGCTATAAGGAACACTAGCTAGCCAACAACAAGGTAGTAAATCTCCGTAAGCATCAATGTAAACTTCTTTTTCTTTTTGAGACTTACATTCAATTACACTTTTATCTACAACTTGTTTGTAAGCGTCTATTACTTTTTTATCAATAAACTTTAAAGGAACATCAGTTGCTGGTTCAATGTAGTGCATTACTGCACCTGTTCGGTCAACAACCTTAACACGAGGCTCTAGTATAAATCTACTAGAGTTCTTTAATGTAAAATGTTGAAACCCTAATTCTTTTGCCATTAGTTGTGCTTGCTCAACTTGATGCTCGTTGTGCTTAAACTTAATAAACACCCACTCTGCCGTACCACCTGCAAGTATAAATGCTCTAGCATTTTCAACAACGGTGTCAAAATCTGTACCAACACGGTACAAGTGATGCGTGTCTGCTAGTCCGTCTAGAGCAAACACTACACGATGATTCTTTGGCATAGCATAGGCTAGCCTAGTCCACCATGCTTTGCTTCTTGCTCCGCCGTTAGTATGTATTGCAATGCTAACATTAGGAGCAGTCTTAGTAGTGTACTCACACATCTCAATTAGACTGTTGTTAAGAATAGGGTCGCCGAAGTTACCGCAGAAGTAATAGCTATCAATTTGTGCTAACACTTCCTCACTCATAACTATTTTAAACTCGTCTAGCGACCAGTTTCTAATTTTAATTAAAGGATTGTCGAGGCCGCCGTTGATGTTTCTATTACACATAGGACAACTAGCTTGACAGTTGTTAGTAATTTCTAAATGTATTTGCTTGAGTTCGTTAAACTTAAACATCCGGTGTTCCTATCAGCATCCAGCGTTTGTACAACGGCAAGTCTAGTTCGCCTGCAAACAATAACTTTAAATGGCTTTGTTGTTTAAATTCTTCTAGCGTAGTTGCTATTCTAACATGTTCAGGTATTTTATAATTGTTACTTTGCAAGACAATAATACTGTTCACAGGCATTCCGCTTAACCACATGTCATATTGGTCTTGTGTAATGTGTTCGCAACTAGTGTTAATAACAACATCAGCATCACTTCTAATGTCGCACATGTTAGCTGTAATTGCTCTAAACTTACCTTGTTCTAATTCAATTTGATTCATGTTGCGAGCAATTTCTTCGCACTCCGGATCAATATCAACACTACGAATAAAGTGGCAAGGTACATTACTCTGGAACAACATACTTGCCAGTGTGCCAACCCAACCGCCGTGAATGTCTACGCTCACGCTAGCATGTACTAGTTCGTCGAGATTGTCTATTAACCATTCTTTGCTCAGTATCTGACCTCGCCAGAACGCATCCATAGTACGCATAGGATCGTTACTATTACGAATTGCCCTCATCCAATGATGTAAGTGTTCTGTGTCTATTTGCATTTTGGTATTTTACTATCCGCTGAACTTACACAACTTGGTGTAATACAGCGTTGAGGTTGTTTAAATAATTCAAAGTTATCAAGTGTTCCTAAAGGTTCGTCGTGGCAACTATAACTTCTCTTAACCTCAGTTCCTCTAATTATAACACTCTGATAGCCACTATTGCAATTCCAATTGGTAAACTTATTAAAACCAAAAGCGTTAAACCGTTCTGCCTGATCAAACAGGTATTCTGTATTGTCACTGTCATACAATGCCATCTGATACAGCTCTTCTCCGGCAACCTTTTGTGGAAATCCAGTACGCATCAAGTTAATCATATCCTCAGTATAGCCATCTACAATGCGGCTAGCTGTTAAATCGCTTTGCGGTTTAAGTGTTACATTAATACCTCTAGTGTGTAGGCGATTCATTCTATCGTACAGTTCGTAAAACTTTTCAGGAACCATTACTTGATTAACTGTTACAAAAACATTTTCGTACATTAACTGTAGACACTTGTCACCAAACTCTTGTTCTTTGGCAAACTCGTCGTGGAAACTCGCCGTGATACTCTTTCGTTGCAAAGGCATAGTGATATCGCACCAATTCTTCCACCACTTGCTACCCGGACTTAGGTTGGTAGTCATGTGTATGCTTTGGTAAGGACTAACTACATCTTTTTCTAAATGTTTGACTAAGTCAAGCAGGTGTTTATAAGCAGTAGGTTCTCCGCCGCTGAAACTCCAATGAAATTGAGTAAACCCGTTGGCACGAGCTTGACTTTTTATTTGATCAATAGTATGCTTGTACACATCTAAACTTTGGTAATCTAGCTCGTCGCTTCTAGCATAAGGCCAGCAGTAACTACATTTATAATTACAAAAGCGACCAAGTATCCAACTAGTAGAAAACAATGGGCGATCTAGCATTGTTCTTTGTCCAAAACGAACAATCTTTTCAAACGGTATTTGGTTATTATGCATTAGGAGTATTTAACAATGACGCTAAACGGGTCCAAAATAAGTTGACTTAGTCCAAAATTACATATATAATTACAATGCAGGCGTGAGTGTAACTGGTAAACCTCCTCCAAAGTCTTCGGACTGCGGAGGGTCTGGGTCTTGCTCTTAGAGCGACTTTGTAGGTTCGAATCCTACCGCCTGTACCAAATAACTTAGGCAAAGAAAGGCACACATGAAAAAGGCATTGATTACATTAGTAGCACTAGCGGCTGTTGCTGTTACATCTCTCCAGGTGTACGCATCCGCAGAGTTTAAAGACGACCCATTTGAGTCATTCTGGGTTGTTGGTCGCAAAACTACTAAAACAACTGTCAGCTGGGAAGTAGCTGAAGATGCAAATGCCCGGTGCCAGCAAGAAAGTAAGAACAGAGGCAATGGCGGCTTTGGTACTAAAGTCGAAGCGTGTTCTTTCTGGACTAAAAACACTTGCCATATTATTACTGGCAAATATACTAACATGCATCAACTAGGACATGAAACTCGTCACTGTTTTATGGGAGCATATCATTGAAATACGATTTAGTTGAAGACATACGCAACTCGCCTGAGGTAATGGCAAAAATTCGTGCGGATGATAAACGCTATGCTCAGAACTTGTATGCCGCTTGGTGCAACATGCAATGGTGTAAAAGAGACACTTGGCCAGTACTAGCAGAAAAATATTGGTCTGCTAGTTGGAGAAGTGCTGGTGGCATTGTTGCAGACCTTAGAAATAAGGGCGAGGACTATATGGACTACTACTGCTCTGGTATGCGTGGTGGTTTGAGCTATGACGGCAAAGACGATGACGAGTACTTTGAACGCACAGGGTTCCAATCTGAAAGTGTAGTAACTGACGAGATCGCCACTGACCTTGACAAGCTAGGATGGTTTCCTGTACCATACGACGACGACTTTGTATAAGTATTATTATGGAAAACACAGAAAAATTTATTTTTACAGCAGAAGACATCTTTCAGGAAATCCCTGGCGATTCTGAAAATGTCATGATGAAATTTCCAGACGAGGTGCTAAAAATCACCGGATGGAAAGAGGGAGATACTTTGGATATTAAACTAGAAGACGGTAAGATCGTTGTAACTAAGGTATGAGTAAAGACGACATTATTGAACTAACTGGGAAAGTTGAAGAGGTATTGCCAGGTAACATGTTTAGGGTAAAGGTAGATAACATGCCTAATATTCTATTATGTTACATGGGTGGTAAACTAAAACAGCATAAGATTAGAATTATCTTAGGCGACAATGTAAAGATCGAAGTTAGCCCATACGATCTTTCTAAAGGAAGAATTGTTTTTAGATTATGAACTCAATAATGGAAAAGGTATGCGATGTTTGCACTACGGTCAGGAATGACAGCAAACTTGGAGTAACTTTTCCAGAACTGTTAGTTAAGTTAAGAAAACAATTTAAGAGACAAGACATAAACTTAAGAATTCGTAGCCAGCGAAACAAAACACTTGCGCCTGAAGAGTTTTATGTAAATGCCTACTACGATGCAGAAGACGACAAGAATCTAGAAGTTCCAATCGAAGTTGTAGTACATAACAACTTTGACAAAACAAATCTCTGGGATCAAAAGCATATTACAGAGTTTCTAATTCAAGTCTACGATGCAGTTATACACGAACACAAGCATCAACGACAAAGTAAAAAACGCAATCACGAATCGTATTGGCTCCATGTCAGTGCTGGCTATAACTATAAAGAGTATCTAGAAGATCCAGACGAAGTAGATGCTTATGCGTTTAGCATTGCTGTTGAACTATGTCGTACATTGGGCAAGTACAGAGCTTTAAGATACATGCACAAGTTTTCTAGCATATCCAAATTAAAATTTAAAGACGGATACGCTAGTCCAAACCTAAGTGCTTATATTTCACACTTCAGTGAAACAAATCCAAAACTACTAAAAACTTTAGCCAAAAAGGTATATGTTCGTCTGCAAAAGGTTGACGCAGATTATATTTTTCAGTAAAATGTAAAAATACTGTCAATCGAAAGAGCGAGATGAAACATCCTCTCCAAACCGTTTTGGAACTTGCCTGTGCCGCACAGCGCATCAATAAAGAATATGTCAAAGTCACTGAGCCGGTGTACTCTGCTGACAATAAGCTCATGTCCTATAAATGGGACAATAAAATACTAATGCTTACTACTTTAGACACTGATCGGTTTAAGCCCACTGACGATGGATTGAAACCGCCGTTGCTTTGTACAAACAAAGATGATCAAGAGTTAGCTGACGAAATACAAAAATTTTACCGTAGGCTTATGTTTGCGGCAGTTGCCGGAGATAATGAATTCCAAACTGAAGTTAACGCTCTACTCAACTCCGACGGTGTTCCAGAAAACAAGTTTGGGTTCATCGCATGTTTGCCTAGTGTTTATAAAAGAGAGTTTGGAAGACATCAACTAGAAAAGCGTGTTAAACAATCCGATCCAGAATACTTAGGCGAAATTGGTGACAATCTTGAAGATTTGGATTGCGAGGTCCTAACTTGCCAACGCTCAAAAAACTTTGATGCATTTAATGTTGATGCTATAATCAACAATAAAATGGCCTCTTGGATCAGCAAGAATGAGCTTAAACTTGGGCCTGCTGTTATTGTTAAAGCAAAGGTTAAAGACCATAGCAAACATTGGAAGTTTGAAAACCCTGTAACTAGATTGAACTATGTAAAGGCCGCACAATGAAAATTAAATTTGATAAGGATACAATGCCAGACGAACTGTATAATGCGCTTCTAAAGCATTTTGTAAATGAAGCAGTTGGTCTAGGTGTAGAAGTAAACAAGTTTACTGAATTTACTAATTGGGTAGTTGAATGCGATGTTGACGCTAAGGAAATGGTACACTAATGAGTGAAGAACAAGATTACGAAACTTATGCCAAACGAATGGAAACTCGCTTTCCAAAGATGTACGGCGGCAAGTATGGCGGCTTTGCTATTGGCAAGGGCTGGTACCCGTTGATCGAGAAACTGTCCGAGGTTATACAGAATCACATTGACCATCAACATAAGCAAGGCAACGAATGCCCTCAGGTTGTTGTAGAGCAAGTTAAAGAAAAGTTTGGTACACTTCGTTTCTACTACCAAGGCGGAGATGATTTTATTCATGGTGCTGTTTGGCTTGCTGAGAGCATGACTGGTATGCTATGTGAAGAATGTGGCGGCCTTGGTACTACTCGCGGTGGTGGCTGGGTACGCACCTTGTGTGATGTACACGAAGCAGAGCGACAAACTCGCATGGAAGAACAAGCAAGAAAGGATGGCTTAGAGCTATGACACACTTAGAAGATTTTGTTAAAGCAATTGAATATAGAATTACAGGTGGTAGTGAATATCAATGGGATTGTTTCGGCCCAGATGCGCGATACTTAGATTGCAACGATGACGACGGTGCTAATGGAACTTATAGCATTAGTGCAATCTTTGATAGCCAAACACAGCAAGTTTACTCGATCGAAGTTTGGGACTATATCCGTGACAAGGAATACCGTTGGATCGATCTTGCGTATGTTAAAAACCATATGCAGTCTTGCTCGGAACACGAGGTAGATGTTTACGAGTCATTAGACGGCAGAAACTATGTTGAACTAGAGCTAGCCGAAGACATTTTGGAAAAAGCTAATGCTTTAGTTAACGGATTGGAATACGACGACCGTGTACAAATACCACTTGACATGGATCAAGAAACTGTGTATAATTTAATGCAAGAAGCCCATAAACGGGATTTAACTTTAAACCAATTTGTAGAGTTTCTTCTTACTGAAGAAATCGAACGAAGGAAACAACATGAAAATTACACTGGCGTCTGATCTTCATTTGGAGTTTTCAGACTGCTACGACATTAAGAACGAGAACGGTGCTGATGTACTGATCCTCTCTGGCGACATTATGATTGCCGAGGATCTGCACGACCACCCTCATGTTCCTAGCATCTACGAATACGGTTCATTTGCTGAACTAGGTCGTAAGCAAAAGCGTGTACAAACATTCCGCGACTTCCTAAAGCGTATGAGTAATACCTTTAGCGATGTTGTGTATGTTGCAGGTAACCACGAATTCTACCACGGTAAATTTCACAAAGGTATTCAATACCTGCGTGAACAATGCGCCGAATACCCTAATGTTCATTTCTTAGAGAGAGACTGTGTCAAAATCCAAGATGTTACATTCGTAGGGGGTACATTGTGGACTGATATGAACAAAGGCGATCCGCTTACACTTCATGCTGTTCGCGATATGATGAACGACTTCCGTATCATTAAAAATGACGAAAAAGGTTATACTAGCCTGAAGCCTCACGATACTGTTATCCGTCATAAGCAAACACTTGACTACATCCGTAGCGTTATTGCCGAAAAGCACGACGAAAAGTTTGTTGTTGTAGGACATCACAGTCCGAGTTTCCAAAGCGTGTCTGAAAATTACAAGCACGAAACTTTGATGAACGGTGCTTACCACAGCGACCTAAGCGAGTTCATTTTGGACCACCCACAGATTAAACTGTGGACACATGGTCACACCCATCATCCGTTTGACTACATGATTGGTGAAACTCGTGTTGTGTGCAACCCACGAGGTTACGAAAACGATGGTTACAGCGAACAAACTGGCTGGAACCCTAACATTATTTTGGAGGTTTAAATGGAACAAGAAAAACAACTATCAGTAAGTGAAATGCTAAAGTCTACTGGAAAGAATACTCAAATTTTCATGGAGCAAGTTGCAGATCATGTTACTAAGTTGGAGGAGCATATTGTTGCTCTTCAACGGCGTGTAGCTGAACTTGAAGGCAAACAAAATGAATCTCAATGAAAAAGAACTGAAACTATTTAAAAGATGGCTTAAGGGCCATCTTGCGTTTGGACCAGTTACTGTAACATTTACCAAAAAAGATGGTACCGAACGAGTGATGGAGTGTACTACTGCTACCTCACTCGTTCCAGTTGACCTAACTGAAGAAAAGCACTATACTAACACTGACAGTCCAATAAACTTTCCAGCGCCAAAGCGTGAACGCAAAGTAAGCGAAGATGTTTGCCCTGTTTACGACTTGGAGTCGAAGCATTGGAAAAGTTTCCGTTGGGATTCAATTAAACAAGTAAGATTGGAAATAAAGTGAAAATTGGTCTTAGTTACAGCCGTTGTGTTCGTGACATTGTTGATGGTGTTGTAGATATTGAAGATGTGCTAGTGTTGATTACTCGAACAAACTTCGATCCTAACGATGACGAACAATGGGCTAATATTTGGCAAGGCTATCGTATGCGTTCGGGCTGGAGTAATCCAGAGTGGGCAGGGTACGAAGATAGCGACGAAGATCGTTTCCGTAGCGTAAGCGTTGAGCTTTGGGAAACAGGCAAGTTGCATCAGCCTCGTAAGTTCGGAGCTCACCCTACACGCCGCCCTGAAATTTGGCTAGAGGCTGTATTGCCAAGTAGCGAACTAGAATCCAACCCTGCCGCTAAAGCCGCTTGGGATAAGTTCCAAACGGTAGCAGGGCTTACTAATGTAAAACTTGATGAAAATTACCAATGAAATATCTTGCCATTGTTGCAGTTTTTTTGTTAGCAGGGTGCGACAAGATCCCTGACATTCCACAATCGGCTCCAATCGAACGGGCTGAAGTTTCGGATAATGAGGGTTGTACCTTACAAACAACTAGCAAGCTGTCAGCAAAACATAAAGTCAGTGATATCCAAAATTTGGTTAAAGACAAAGTAGATATGGGCTATATGGGCAGATGTACGGTAAAGTTTGATTTAGTAGTAAATGGACAAAAGTATCATTTGGTTGAAACCGAAGAAGGCTTAGAGCAACTCGAAAGCCTTTGCTATTATGCTAGAGAACGGGCTAGACGAGAACTACTTTTGGACTTAGCTGGAGACTTTGAGTCCGAGTCCGAATTGAAGTGTAAGCTGTCAGACGCATAAATGGCTAACCAAACCTGTTGACTTTACTTACCCACGGCGTTATAATAATAACATCGTAACACACACAGAGAGGCACACAATGAAGGCTTTTATCGCAGGCACCATTTTTGGTATTTTGATTTGTACTGTTGGCATTTCGGGCATTGCACGAATCCTCGACAACGGTGTTAATAAAGTACAAGAAGTTAGTAAGGAGGCCGCAAAATGAAAACGGTTGCAAAGATTGTTTTAATTTGTATGACACTGAGCTTTGCCGCTTGCTCAACTGTAGCAGGTGTTGGTAAAGATATTCAGGATTCCGCTAATTGGACTAAAGATAAAATGGGAGGCAAATGATGAAAAAGTTTTTAATGTTGGTGCCGATAGTTGCTATGCTTGCGGCATGTGGTACTACAGATCCGTATGGTAAGCGAGCAGATTCTGAAAGAGAACGACAAGAACGCTATGTTGAAAAAGCGATCGATCGTGCTCCAAAGTGGATGACTCAACTGCCACTAAGCAATAGCGCAGTTTATGAAGCTGGCACAGCCGTTAGCTCAGACTTTTCAATGGCTGACTACAAAGCTAAGGCGGATGCTTACGGTAAGATTTGTATGACTGCCGGCGGTACTGCTAGCCAGCGTACTAAAATTTATCGCACAGACAGTGAAGCAACAAGCACAGAGTTCAGTGAAATGGCTCTTAGAACTTCGTGTAAGAGTGTAGATCTCACTGGTGTAGAAGTTAAAGAAATTAAACGGGTGCCTGAAGGTAATCGGTTCCGTGTTTATGTTCTAGTAGCTCTACCAACCGGTGATGCTAATATTCTCCGAAAGGCTAAAGATGCACAGCGTCAACGAGAAATTGCCGCCGCTCGAGCTCCAGAAGCATTTAAAGAACTAGATCAATAAAGGAACATAATGCCACATTTGGTACCAATGGTTGTCGAGCAAGAAGCTCGAGGAGAACGCAGTTACGACATCTACAGTCGTCTGCTTAAAGACAGGATTATTATGCTAGACACAGATGTTAACGAACATACATCTAGCGTTATTGTTGCTCAACTACTATTTTTAGAGAGTCAAGGTAATGAAGACATCACATTTTTTATCAATTCACCCGGCGGCTCAGTTACTGCTGGATTGGCAATATACGATACTATGCAGTTCATTAAACCTGATGTTGCTACCTATGTACTTGGCCAAGCCTGCTCTATGGGAAGTTTCCTCGCACAAGCAGGTACTCCGGGCAAGCGATTTGTCCTCCCAGAATCCCGAACAATGATTCATCGTGTTAGCTCAGGTACTCCGGGCACTCGAGGTTCAGTACATGTGCAAGAACTTCAATTTGAAGATGCTGTTCGTGCAATGGGGGAAAGTAAGCGCCTAAACGAACGCCTAACCCAACTGTATGTTAAGCATAATACCGCAGGTAAACAGTATGACGAGCTGTTTGAAACTATGAAATTTGACACATTCTTGTCAGCTGAAGAAGCAGTAGAGTATGGTCTAGCAGATAAAGTAGTATCAAAGCGACCTTGATAAATACACGCAGATAATGATTAAAGGATCTGCTGTGAAAAAATTAGAAGATTTCTCTGCTGAAGAGAGAATCAATGTCAAACTTCTAGAAAATCACACCCACTTTTTAGTGGGTGAGATTGAAGAAGAAAACATCCATGATTGTATAAAATGGATTACTTACGAAAATTTAGACAGCAAAGAAAAGGTCCTAACCCTTTATATTAACTCAACAGGCGGCGATCTATACCAAGCATTTGCCCTAATCGATGTTATGCAAAGTAGTTCACACCCAATCAGAGTAATCGGGATTGGTGCTGTAATGAGTGCGGCATTTTTGATATTTGCTAGCGGAACCAAAGGCGAGAGATATGCCGCCCAAAATACTAGCTTCATGTGCCATCAATTTACATCTGGCACTGATGCTAAGTACCACGATCTTAAAGCAGAGATTAAAGAGCACGAATCGTTAAATTTAAAAATGGTTAACATTTTAAAAGAAGCTACAGGTTTGGCTCCTTCTAAAGTTAAGTCCAAATTACTTCCTGCATCCGATGTCTATCTAAGTGCTGACGAAATGGTTGAATTAGGTGTTGCAGATTACCTTTTGGGTGCAGACGAAGAAGAATAATCGTTGACTTCTCATTGAGTTTATTGTATAATATTGTTATATAGTTAACTAAGGACTACAATGAGCGACCCTTGCTACCGTGTTATTTCCATGCTAGAGGATCATCCTAGCCGTTTGAACAAAGAAGCAATTATCCTCGACCAAGCCAATCTAGGCAATAGTGAATTTTTTGAAGGCTGTCGTCTTGCTTTAGATTCTACTATCACTTTTGGTCTTAAACAAATTCCGGAGAAAAAAGATGAAGATGGCCCTGGCCTATCTTGGGACAGTTTTACTCTCGCTATTACTGGCTTCGTTACTCGCGATGTCACCGGTAATACAGCGAGGGATATGATCCAAGCAATGATGAAAAGTGCCACCAAGGCACAGTGGAATGGTTGGTACCGCCGTATCCTTATCAAGGACTTGCGTTGCGGTGTTAGCGAAAAAACCGTTAACAAAGTTGTAGAAAAAGAATGGCCCGAATATGCAGTACCTGTTTTTACTTGTCAGCTTGCTCACGATAGTGCTAATCACGAGGGAAAGGTATCTGGCAAGAAATATATCGAAGTCAAACTCGATGGCGTTCGCGTTCTTACTATTGTTCGCACAGATGGTCGCGTTGAGCAGTTTAGTCGTAACGGTAAAGAGCTGGTAAACTTTGAACACATTACTAAACAGATTAGTGCTGTTGTAAAGAAAGATCCTCCCAAGTATGACTTGGTACTAGACGGTGAAGTTATGTCTAGTTCGTTCCAAGACCTTATGAAGCAAGTGCATCGTAAGAGCGATGTTGAAGCCAATGACGCCGTTTTGCATTTGTTTGATATGTGTCCGTTGGACAAGTTCCTAGAAGGCAAGTGGGATAAGGATCAAGAAACTCGTAGCTTGTATGTTTATGAGTGGCACAAAAAACACAAGGCAGACTTGCCTAATGTTGCAGTTGTTGGACATGAGCTTGTTGATCTTTCTACAGACGAAGGTAAAAAGCGTTTCAAAGAGATTAATCAATTTGCTATCGATGGTGGTTATGAAGGTATTATGATTAAGGATCCTAAGGCTCCTTACGAATGCAAGCGCACAGTTAGCTGGCTCAAACTCAAACCATTTATCGAAGTGTCGTTATCCGTTGTTGCTGTCGAAGAGGGCACAGGCAAGAACGTCGGGAAACTTGGTGCTCTTGTATGCGAAGGTGAAGATGATAATAGATCAATTCGAGTCAACTGCGGTAGTGGCTTTACTGATTCCGACCGTGATGTTTTTTGGACTAGTCGTGAAACCCTGGTTGGGCAAGTTGTGGAAGTCCGTGCGGACGCTATCACACAAAACCAAGATGGAAGTTACTCTTTACGCTTTCCGCGCTTCTTACATTTTAGAGGGTTTGACCGTGGCGAGAAAATTTGATATACGCCGTTCCATGCACAAAGATATGCTCTACGGTTCTCTGTTAGAGCTTAGTCAAAATGCTCGTGTTTGGCACGAAAGTAGTGTAAGTCCAGAGTACAGCCACTTGACAGAAGATGGCAAGGCTGCTATCATACATGTTGTTGAAGAATTGTTTCGTGGATTACAAACCATACACAAGCAAGAAGTTAAAGAAGAAGCAAAGCGACAGACAATGGAATCTCTTAAATGATTAAGCCAATTCACTTACTAGTATCAAGTGTGATCTTATTCCTAGGATCAGTTTTTATCTTGTATGCTAGTCGAACAGAAACCGAAAGTAAACTGTTTTGTGCTTATGGTAGATTGTTTGTAGAGTTTCACGAGGGGCATGTAGTGTGGGGAACAATCATGCTCGACGACAGTGGGATGCCAGTTCTCTGTCCAAAAGAAGAAACAAATAAATTATATAACAGAGGAATAGTATTATGACAAATCCGTTTCGCGATCAAGAGAAGTTTATGAAAGCCTGCGACCAAACAGTGGGCGAACTAAACGAAGAACAGTACAAACTTTACCTTGACCTTATGGAAGAGGAATGGAAAGAATTGAAAGCCGCTCTTCTTATGGAAGATAAAGTAGAGCAACTTGATGCTCTACTAGACTTTATTGTTGTGACTATCGGCGCTATCCACAGTGCCGGGTTTGACGGTGAAGGTGGTTGGAAAGAAGTTATGCGTACTAACTTTGCAAAAGTCGACAGTGAGACTGGCAAGGTTCGTAAGCGCGAAGATGGAAAAGTTTTAAAACCTGTAGGCTGGGCACCACCAGATCTTACACCATTTGTTAATAAGGAGTAAAATATGTTTGGATCATCTTATACAGGCGGCGGCACTATTCGTTCCGCTAGCGATATTAATTCTGCAATGGGCCGTGTTTATGGTTACATGGCACTAGCTGTTCTAGTTAGTATGTTTACCAGTTATCAAGTAGGCATGAATCATGACTTGATGCAGTTCTTTTTTACTGGTGTAATGAAGTGGATTACAATTTTTGCTCCGCTTGTTTTTATTTTTGCTGTTCCTGTTTTAATTAATTCCGGAATTGGCAAGACAGGAAAAATTCTAACCTTAGCGGCTTTTGCGGCAATCATGGGCGTTAGCCTTGCTACAATCTTTGCAGTTTTTACTTTAGGTAGTATCTTCACAGCATTTATTGGTGCAGGTGTATTGTTCGGTGTTATGAGCTTTTACGGGTACTTTACCAAGAAAGACTTGTCCAGCATGGGGCAAATGTTGTTCGTTGGTTTAATTGCTATCATCATTGCTAGTATTATCAATATTTTTATTGGTAGTACAGTCATGCAAATGGTAATTAGTGCAATCGCGATTGTTATTTTCCTTGGTCTAACTGCCTACGACACACAGCAGATCCGAGAGATTGTAACTTACGACTCAGACGACGGTGCTGAAATTATGGGTGCGTTGACTCTGTACCTCGATTTTATTAACTTGTTTGTTAACTTGCTACAACTCTTTGGAGTATCTAAATCGGATGATTGATGTATAGAGTTGTTTTTTATAGAGTGAATCGACGGCATTCGAAAACTTTTGATACAATTGAGCAAGCGTTTGCATTTTGGCATCGCTTGCCTTTTGAATCTTTTTGTGAAATGTATAAAATATGAGAAACTATTGGACATGCAGTAAATTTGCAGATTGGATTCGTGGAACTCCAAAAGGCAAAGCTAAGACTAGCGAAGGGTGGGATGAATGGCACAAGTTGGCTGGGCAAAGCCGTGTGCGTTACTGGCTAGCAGAAGAAGGATTAGACTATGCTCAAAAGATTGTTTTCTGGATTCCAGACAAACTCTACTCCATTAAGTATTATATTAATAACCGTTGGGTCACTCGCACTCACTCTCTTACTGCCCATAGCCGCGATATTAAGCCAGGGACTTGGATGGATGTGGGAAACCGCTTTTTGCCTTGCCTATTTAATGAGCTACAGGACTTTGTGGAAGTGGAACTTGCATGGTGGCACATCGCATGGAACAGCGAAGACCGAGCCAAGTACAATGTCCCATTCTGGGCACACGGATGGTTCCGCTGGCGCACCTGGCGTTGCCCGCAAGCTGGATTGGACAACCTTGAGTGGCAACGCCATCTACGCTGGCAAGCTGATGAAGTCGGAGATGATAGCCCAAACCTTGGCCAGCTCACTCCGCAAGCAGTCAAAGCACAAGAAATTCTCGACCTTTACAATTGGTGGACACAAGTGTATCGTAACAGACCAGAACCAATGGAAGCAAGTGGTTGGAGTGCTTACTGTGAAGCCGCTCGGTTAGCCAATGGCGGCAAGCTAAGTTTTGGTCGTGACAAGACTCCAGAGCTTAAGAAGATGAGTACTAAGGCACACAAGCTACTTCGAAAAATTGAAGATGCTTACGAAAAAGAAGACGAGGCTATGATGATTCGTCTTATTAAGGTGCGCCACGGTCTGTGGACATAAATATTCCTCATGAGTAACTTAAAAGATACTAAAGAGGAATTAGACGCAATCGGTCCAGGAATGTGTCTAGCCAAGTGGACACAGACTACTTTGCACTTGGGTGTAGGGCATACGCACAGTTGTCATCACCCTAAAACTCACATTATACCGATCGAAGAAATAAAAAAGAATCCTAGTGCTTTACACAATACCAGCACTAAGAAACTAGCACGAAAAGAAATGTTATCGGGTCAGCGACCTAGTGAATGTCATTACTGCTGGAATATCGAGGACAACGCACCTGCTGGGTCAGAAGTTTACAGCGACAGAGTTTATAAGAGTGCAGATGTTTGGAGTTTGCCCCATTTTGATTCAGTAAAGAAAATCGGTGCTGAAGGGGATATTAATCCGTCTTACTTAGAAGTAAGTTTTAGTTATGCCTGTAATTTTAAATGTGCTTACTGTAGTCCAGAGATTAGTAGTAAGTGGATGGAAGAAATTAAACAGTTTGGGCACTATCCAACAAGTCGCAAGTACAATAACATTCAGCATGTAATAGCGCAAGACAAAATGCCTATCGCTGAACGAGATGAGAATCCATATGTAGATGCATTTTGGAAATGGTGGCCGGATCTATATCCAACATTACACACTTTTAGGATTACAGGCGGTGAACCTTTAATGACCAAGCACACATTTAGAGTGCTAGACTACATTATTGGCCATCCTAACCCTAACTTAGAACTTGCGATTAATTCTAATGCAGTTGTACCCGAAGCATTGTTTGAAGAATTTATAAAGAAGATTACTTACATTGAAAAACATCGCTTGGTAAAAAGCACAACCTTTTATACAAGTTGTGAAGCACATGGCGCAAAGGCAGACTACATTCGTCACGGGTTAGACTATACTAAGTGGTACAATAACTGCTCAAGACTGCTAAAAGAAGTTCCTACATTGCACTTCTCTATTATGAGCACTTATAACGCATTATCTGTTACATCCTATCAAGATTTTTTAAAAGATGTGCTAGCATTAAAGAAAAATCACCGTCAGGCTGGAAGAAGGATTAGCATAGATATTCCGTACTTGGATCACCCAAAGTGGTTAAATGTAGGCATATTGCCTGTATCATTTAAACAATTAATCTTAGATCAGATTAAGTACATGAAGAAAAACAAAATTGGTTTTTTTAAACGGGTTGGATTTGAACAAGGCGAGATAGCCAAACTTGAGAGAATACAATACTTGTTTTCGGATAGGCCGGACATTACAAACCAAAAGGACTTTGTGCTGTTTTTTGACGAGCATGATCGCCGAAGAGGAACTAATCTTTTGGCTACTTTTCCAGAAATGCAGTCATTTTACGAGTACTGCAAAGCACTTTTTGAGCTTGACAAACAGAGCCAATAGTGTTATAATATACAAATACTGAAACTTAAAGGAGCTCTAAATGGCAACTAAAGCCGCTACCAAAACTCGTGTAACTAAAAAGCAAGTTATTGCTCACCGTACTCGTGCTGTTAAAGATACCAGCCCTGTTTGGGAAGGTTGCGAAGATTGGGATGGTGATAAGTTTCATAAGCATTTCCGCCATGCAATGGACTACTACCGTTTGGAATCCGATATTAAAACTTACAAGCCTGTGGTTGTCAAGTGGATGGAAAGTGTTGGTTGCACTAAAGCTGACATTGCCTCTGTTAAGAAAGTAAAAGACAACCGTATTAGTACCACAATGGGTGCTATTGCTCATTGCCTGTTGCGCGGTATGCAACATCAACGAGCTGATTTTAACAACGGCAAAGATACTGCCGAATGGTTGCGTAAACAAATTGTTGATGTGATTGCCCAAGGCAAGGATGACATTGACCCAGAAGTTGCGGCCGCTGAAAAAGAAGCAGAGAAGGCTACTGTTTATACTCCTAGTATCCAGGAGCGTGTCCGCGATGCGGCAATGAACATGACTGAAGAGCTGGAAGATGCTTACCAAGCATTCCAGACTGACGCAGAAAACTTTGATCCTAAAGCATTCAAAATCCTTAGCCTGTTGCGTGGTAAAGGTGTCAAAGCCGCACATGCTCGAATTATCAAGGACTTCTACGCTCGAGACTTAGCAGAGTTGAATGAGCTTGCTAGTGGTAAAGCTGACGAGCAGTTGCGCGAAGGTTACAGTCATCGTAGCCGTAAGCAAATTAAGAACTTCATTGTGTTCCTGCAAGAAATCGAAAGTGCTTGCAAAATGCTAATGGAAGAAGCAAAGGTTAACAAGAAGCCTCGTGCTAAAAAGGCTGTTCCTGCAGAGAAGATTGTCGGCAAGCTCAAGTATCTTAAGACCTTCGAAGCGTTGAAACTTGTAAGTGTTAACCCAGCAGACATCCTTCGTGCTAAGGAACTGTGGGTGTACAACACTAAGACTCGCAAACTTGGCAAGTATGTAACTACTGAGTTTAGCGAATTGGGTGTGAAGGGTACTTCGATTACTGGCTTTGACGAACACAATAGTATTCAAAAAACTATTCGTAAGCCTGAAGAAAAACTCAAAGAGTTTAAAGCGGCAGGTAAGGTACAGTTGCGTAAGTTCTTAGACGAGATTAACGCCACCGACACTAAGCTCAACGGTCGCATCAACGAAGATACTATCCTACTTAAAGTAGCGTAATTAAGTAGCGTTGGCGTTAATAGTTAGAGTACTAGTGGTTGCTATTACAGTACCACTAGTACTTCCTGTTCTAATTTGAACTTGGAATGTTTCAGCGGCTTCAGCACCACCTAGTGTAGCGGCTGTGATTGTAAAGTTGCCAGTGTTACTTGCTACAACAAATGACCCGCTTGTTGCTGTAAAGTCTGCGTTAGTTGTTGTACCGTTAAGGATAGTCCAATAATATGTCCCTGCTGGGAAGGCTGTAGCACTCGCTGTAATAGTAGTTGATGCACCTTCGTTAAACGATGTTGGGCTACCGCTTGCTGTAACTGTACTTGAGAAGTCTTCTAGAGACTGTGTGGAACTAGTAGCTAGTACAGTACCACTAGTACTCCCTGTTCTAACTTGTACTTGGTATGTTTGAGTACCTTCAGTTGTGTAGTCAGTTACTGGAGATATCGAAAAACTTCCGTTGCCGTTTAGGGTAGATGTTGTAAAACTTCCACTAACTGCGCTAAAGTCTGCATCAACAGTTGAGCCGTTTAATATAGTCCAGTAATATGTGCCAGCAGGCCCTAGATTATTAACAGTATATTGATAGCTAAATCCTTCTCCTGTAGATAGCGGATCAACTACAAATGTTGGTGTTAACGATGTATCCGTTATAGTTATATCGTCACTGGCTCCTAAAATTGCTCCACTAGTAGAACCTTCTCTAACTGCTACATAAAATATTTCGTCACCTTCAGTAGATAAATCGCTAGTAGGTGTTAGACTAAATGATCCACTGTTGCTAGTCATTGTGAAACTTCCAGAAAGCGATGACGAGGTAAAGTCTGCCGCTGTGACCGCTGTAGTTCCAGTTGCTTGCTCTACTGTATAATAATATGTTCCGTTTGTAATATTAGTTCCAGCAATCGTAAATGTAATTGCACTTCCTTCGTTACTAGTAAATGTAGAAGGAGTTACCTCAACTGACGAAGGAACAAATGCTGGCGGTATTACATACGGTTGATTAAACGGAGTAAAGTTACTATATGTAACAGAACTATTTGTAACTGTAATGCCGTTGGCACTAGAATCTATATTCTTTCTAGCATCTGTATCAAAGTTTAAAAGTAACTGAACATTAGTAGCGCCCTGGCTTGTTTTTGTAAATGGTGTTCGAGTAGGGTTAAATGTTGCTGTGTAGTAGGCACTCTTTGCTACACGAATGTTAGTCATGTATCCTTGAAATGTATATTGAGTATTAAAAACTAAATTGCCGAAAGCTAGATTATAAGCAGATGCATCAGAATAGTTCGTAGTGTTTGCTCTAGCAGTATTAGCAACACCATTTAAAAATATTCTCATACTTCCAGAGCGGCGAACCAACGCTACATGATTCCATTCATTTAGATTACATAAGTTTGAAGTACCAATATAAAAATCATTTCCAGGGACTTGTAAAAATATCTGTCGAGTAGGCCACAGGAATAAAAACAAGTAACGCTGAGTATAATAATTTGAGCCACGCTGTCGAAATAGCGTAACACCGTTACCAGCAGGCCCATTTGCAACTGTGGGATAAATCCACATTTCAATAGTAAAGTCGCCTGTACCGTATTGAAAGGCTGTGCCTGCTGGCACAGTCAAATAGTCGCTTGAAGAATTAAAAGTTCCACTTCCCCCAAACACCGGACTCTTAAAACCAAGAGCCCCAATACTACCTGCGCTAAATGTACTTAATATTGGCATTAATAGTCCTTAGCCAAATCTTGCCGCACTTGCAAGGATTGTAAATGCTTTGTCGGCGGTTTTAATAATAGTAAATGAATACGAATCTATACTAGAAGCGTTGCCTCCCGAAGGTGCCGATCCACCTAACCATTTGATACTATACACATATCCGCCAACTCCTGATGCGTTACTATCTACAGTAAACGAACTAGGATAGTAAGCTGTTACACCTTGTGTAACTAAGAAAGCCGCTGTAACACTCTTTCCAGTTGTTAGATAATCATTCAGTGCTGTTGAGCCATCACCTCTAAAATTGAATGTCCAGTTTGCCGAAGCATCTGTAGTATAATAAAATACTGTATTAGTTTTTACGCTGACATTAACTGTTCCTGTTGCCGCGGTTGCTGATACGCTGACAGATTCAAATGTAGCAGGTGCTAATGAAACTGTTCCAGTAAATGTTGGATCAGTAAACATTGTAGCTTTAGATTCGTCTGTTACATTGCCTAACCCCACATCAGTTGCAGTAACAGTATCCCAAACAGGTGCTGTTCCGTTAGTGCCGTCGCCTGTCATTCTAACAAACTTACGAGTTGTAGTTGTGTTAGGGCTTAGTAAACTAGTTGTGTTTGCGGCGCTTTGATAGGGCAATGAGCCTAATAATGTTGTACCGTTGCCGCCTGCTAGGCCTGCGGCATAGCCGTCAATGCTTGTAATGCCAGTTAAACTTTGTGCGGCACTGCTACGATTAATTGTTAACGCTGTTGTACCAACATAAAACTGCTGATCATTCTTAGGAAGATCGTATGTACCTGCAGGGAATGTTGCATTGAACACTCCAGACGGTGTTATTGTTATTTCATAAGGGCCAGCAATCGTAACATTATTATCAATTGTAAAGTTTCCGCCTAAATTAAGATTGCCGTTTAGTTTTACTGTGCGGGCCGCGTCCCCTACATCTAAGGTTACAGTTCTATTAGCAGTTAGGGTAGCTGAAGTACTTGTTGCCGCAAGTGTAACATCAAATGCGGCTGTGGTATCTCTAATACCTAAAGTTGTTATTCCAGTAATTGCCGGAGCAGTATCAAATACAAACTTGCCAGTACCAGTAGCACCCGTAGAAGTTACACCTTCGACAGTCGGGTGCCCTGTAATAGTTGGAGCATTGTCTAATACTAATTTACCAGTGCCTGTTACACCAGTTAGTGTTTGGCCTTCAATAGTAGCATGGCCAGTTATAGTTGGATCATTGTCTAGTACTAGTTTACCAGTACCTGTTACACCTGTTAGGGTTTGTCCTTCAATCGTAGCATGACCTGTAATTGTAGGATCACTAACACTTGGGCTTGTTGCAAATACAATATTACCAGTTCCTGTTGCACCAGTTGAAGTTACACCCTCAACTGTTAAGTGTCCAGTTACTGCTAAAGTTCCACTAATTGCAATGTTAGTTACATTTAATGTACCAACACTCGGTGTATAGCTCAACGGAGTTGTGGTAGTATCAAGGTACATAGTATCCATTTGATATGTACCTGTTATAGGGTTAAGTTCTCCGGCGCCCGTAGCAATAGTTATTGATGCAAATGTGTCAGTTACTACGGGTGCGGTATCAACAGGAATGACCCAATATCCGTTAATGCTATCGTAAGTTGCGGCGGCTGTAGCTGTAAAGTTAAGTGTTGTACCGTTAAAAACTCTAACAATACTAAATGTTTCTGCAGGAATTATACCTAAAAGTGCGGCTCTTAAGTTTGCACTAACTCCGTAGACATCGTTAGTAGTTCCAGTAACGCGAACTTCTGCAACTCCGGAAACAATACTACCACTAACAAAATCACTTGCCCCAGTAGTAAATGTTTGTGTGCCAGGGGGAGATCTAGAAAATATAGGATAAAATGTTCCGTTTACATTGTTTTCTGTAATAGTTGTTAACGCACCTGTGCCGTTACCAGTGTTAACGATCGTAACCTTGTTGTTTAAAACATCAGTAACAAGGCTAATACCAAAACCGGCATCAAGTGTTAATTCTGCGTCAACAGCCGCGGCTGTTGCGGTGCCGGGTACACCGCCGGAACCTGTTCCTGTTGTAACAACGACCTTACGATAGGCGTCTGCAATAGCTGGATTTAAAGGCATAGAAATACTCTCTTTCGAATATTTATCGTATTTTAAGCATATACATTATGGGCATACGCTAAGATAAATACTTGAAAGAGACCCAAAACTATGGCACAATTATTCAATATTGTAGACGATAAAGTCGTTATTAACAAACTAGCCCTAAAGTACATGGAGGGCGCAGTTATTCATGCAGGTACATTTGACATCGTAGGTAATGCAAGTGTACAAAACAATCTGCAGGTTAAAGGAACGATTACTGTCGATACACTCAATGTTAAGAACTTAGTTACAGAAAAAGGCGCACCAAGTGAGATCGGCCAATGGTTTGCACACACCGAGCAAGAACTAAACGGACGAGGCTTTGAGTGGTCTAGTAACGAAACTGTAACTCAACTATCATATAGAACTGGCGGAAGACTGTGGGCTAATGCTAGCCTTGATTTAGAAGCAGGTCAAAATTATAAAATTGATAATGTAGAAGTAATTACTGCTGACAGCTTAGGTCCGACAATTACTAAGAGTAGACTAAAAGAAGTAGGTGTACTAAAAAATCTTAGCGTTCTAGGAGACACTAACCTTAGCGAATTTGCATTTTTTAATAGTGGCTTTAACAGACTGGGACTAGGTACAGACCAACCAAATGCCGCTTTGAGCATCTTAGACGGTGAAGTTGAAATTGTATTAGGTAGCCCCAGAATCGGCGTAGCTGAAATTGGTACTTATACTAATCACGATCTTGCACTTATTAGTGACAGTACTCCTCGATTAATCGTTAAGCAGAACGGTGAAGTACATATCGGAGATGCTAACAGCAAGAACGGTGTATTAAAAGTATTTGGTACTTTACATGCAGATAACATTGTGTCTGATACTAGAGTTGAACGAACATCTAGCTTAGAATTTAAATCAACAAGAGATAATTCAGCGTTAGGTAAAGGTTTAGTTTGGACTGGTGCAGGATCGACTAAACAGTTAATTCTTCGTGCAAACCCTGAAAGATTCTGGTCTAGTGAAGACCTTGACATTGCCGAAGGTAAATCATACCACATCAATGGCCGTGTTGTAGTTAGCGACCGATCACTAGGGGATGCAGTTACACATTCTAAATTAACTACCTTAGGCGAATTAGAATCGTTAACTGTACAAGGCCCAACTACATTGTTTGGAGATGTTACTGCACCTGAAAGTGTTTTAAAATTTAAAGCAGGTGTTGTTTCAAACGGCGATCAGCAGATTATTATTAAACCTACAGGAGTAGACAGCGATAAGAATATTGCACTAACAGTAGGCGAAGCTGATGCGTTTTATGCTGACAATGACGAGATTGTTGTTGGTAACAAATCAAATACTCGTAGACCAGTTAAAGTCTACGGTCCTTTATCTGTTGGAATTAGCAACCCAGATCCGTCAGTAAGTCTTGCAGTTAACGGAGACTTTATGTTTGCTAACAAAAAATTCTTCACAGGTACTGCTATTCCAACATCTGGTACTTTTAACAAAGGCGACATTTGCTGGAACTCTAATCCCCAAGACAGTAACTACATCGGTTGGGTATGTATTATCGAAGGTACACCGGGCGAATGGTTACCATTCGGTGCTATCGGGCGTCAATAATGATTAGAAAAGTAACAGACAAACTCTTTAAACTTAACGAAGAAGACCTAGAAAAAATAAACTCACAACGAAGAACTTGGTTATATGCTAGCTCAGTAGTAGTAATCAGCGTTGTATTTTTAATCTTTGGGTGGAATTGGCTTGACCATTTTCATAGCAAAGAGCTGTGGTGGGCTATTGTTTCCGCAATGTTGGTTATTTCAATTAACTGGTGGTACTGGACTATGAGAATGGTTTCTAAAATGATCGGGCATCAGCGAATAGAAATGGCTATTGTGCGAGAACTTGTCACCGACATACGAGAAATAAAGAAAGAAGTTAAGAAACTTGGCAATCAAGATCTTGACAAATCTAAATAAGACTGTATAATTATAGTATGCGGTCTTAGGCATTCATCCCGCAATACAAATTCTGCGTGTCATCAAACTTACAAAGGGCAAGAGATGACTTGGATTATCGACAAAACTTTTGAATTCTGCTATGGTCACAGAGTTCACACTCAAACACTAAACGGCGAATATGCCGCTGACCTAAAATGCGCCTGCCGTCACTTACACGGACACGAAGGCAAAATGCAAGTATTCCTTACAGCACCAAAACTAGATAACACTGGTATGGTTACTGACTTTAGGCACCTAGAATGGCTAAAGAAATGGATTAACGAATACATTGACCATCAATTTATTATCGACAAAAATGACCCATTATACTCTAAAATTATTGGAGACCGCGGGCTTGTGCCTGTTCTTGTTCCTGGCACTAGTTTCGTTGCAGGACATCATTTGGATCTCACAGGGCTTGAACCAAACAGTCCTGAGTACGAGTACTTTGAAGGATTTATGGTTGTTGACTTTGTTCCTACTTCAGAGCACCTTAGTTCATGGATGGCGGAATTAGTACAAGCTAAAATGAAAGCACTAGGTGTTACTGTCCAACGCATTGAATGGTGGGAAACTCCTAAGTCGCGCTCAGTATTTTATAGAGACGGTGTATGACAGAACGAGATATGTTAGAAAGGGTTGCGCTTGCATACAAGGTGTACCCTTACCCTAGCAAAGACATTGAAGCATTTATAGCATGGCTTTACCAGCAGTACGGCATTGTCCAAAATGATAAGTCGTAAGATTTGGAGATTATGGGCAAAGGCACTAGGCGAGAAAGCAGGCGCAACCAAGCAAGAAGCAGACATTGTGGCCTTGATACGGACTGCTATAGTGCTAACATATATTATTACAAACTTTGTAATTGTAGCAGGTGTAATACGGCATTGGAATGATTAAATGTTTAATTGGCTTAAAAAAGAAAAACCCTGGGTAAGATTTTACTCTCTAGATCAAAATGTTGCTACAATCTATCCAGTTATCGAAAATAGACTAACTGAAAGAGATTGGAACGGTGTTGGTAATCTAGATCGAAATCGTCCAGAACAAGGTCGTCAAACTGTATTAAATTGTCCAGCTATTAAGCAGATTGTCGGAACAGGCTATGTGCTAAGAGCTCCTGCTGATTTTATTATTAAAACAGGACCACAGCACAGTAACTTGAGCTGGGAAACGCCGTTTATGTTCAAACGGTATAGCGACAAGTACACTTTTAGCGGGTCTGATTATTATGTTAGCTGGCACAGTGACGCTCAAACTGAGCCAGTTATTCCAAAAGAAATACCAAATACAGATAGGCCGCACTTGCACTATGCTGTTAAAGTTGAAACACCGTGGCGTGTTAAAGCCAGTGACGACATTGTGCTTTTACAAGTACCAGTAGCCTACAACAACGAAGCACGATTTACAGCCGCAATGGGAATTGTAGATCCAAGATACATGCATGCCGTTAGTGTACAATTATTTTGGCATGTATTAGAAGGCGAAACTTTGGTAAAAGCAGGAACACCTCTAGTTCAATATATTCCAATTAGCCGAAAGTTATTGACTAAAAACTCAATTGATCTTATAATAGATACTGCTACTGATGTTGATAAAGAAATTGAAGAAGCCTATGCGTTTTCAAACCATAGCCGTTTTCCAAAGACTGACAGCGTTGGTAACAAAATTCGAATAATTACAGACTTGTTTAACTACTTTAGAAAAAAATACCCGAAAGCTAAAATATGAAAAAACTAGGCTTTGCTTGTAAATGGATCGATCGTCCTGATCAAGTAGATGGCATTAAGAAAGACGACGATTGTAAACAATACAATACAGGTACTACTACTGTCGCGTGGCTCAAAAGACAAAGTGAACAAGTAGCCGAAGAAAAACTCTGGGACTTAATGAAAGGTAACATTGAGTCTACCCGTAAACTTGTAGAAAGAGTAGGTAGTTTAGATGAACAACTCCGAATGGTTCGTATTAGCAGTGATATACTCCCTGTTTACACTCAGCCTGATTTTTCTTATTTTTGGCGCCTATCAGATGTCCGTGCTTATATGGAAAAGGAATTCGCAAGGGTTGGCAATCTTGCAAGAAGTCTTGATGTTAGGCTTAGTATGCACCCTGGTCAGTTCACTGTTCTTGCTAGCAAAAACGATGGTATCGTTGGCCGTAGCATAGAAGAATTTGAATATCATGCAGATATGGCTCGTATGATGGGCTATGGCAAAAAGTTTCAAGACTTTAAGATCAATGTACATATCAGTGGCAAGCGAGGTCCTGACGGCATTCGAGCCGCTTATAAGAAACTCAGCCCAGAAGCCCGTAATTGTATTACTATCGAAAACGAAGAAAACTCATGGGGGTTAGATGATTGTCTCAGTCTTAGCGATTTGCTACCTATTGTTCTTGACATCCATCACCATTGGGTTCGAGAAGGGGAGTACTTGGATCCTAGCGATGCCAGAGTTGCACGGGTTCTTGACAGTTGGCGCGGCCTTCGCCCTACTATGCACTACTCCTTGTCTAGGGAAGATGTTCTAATTGGACATTGCCCGAAAACTATTCCAGACTACAAAACATTGCTAGCATCTGGATACAAAAAAGCAAAACTTCGTGCTCATAGCAATTTTTACTGGAACCAACCTGCTAACTCGTGGGCATTACAGTTCTGGGATAAATTTGACATCATGTGCGAGTCTAAGGCTAAGAATCTAGCAAGCCAGGCACTTTACGAATTTTCGCAAAAATAAAAAGGACCCTTAGGGTCCTTTTTTTTACAATTTGTACACGCTATGCGTGGATACGAATTGGATGATTACGCCTTTGGAGCCTTTGGCTTACGAGGGCCACGAGGCTTCTTTGGTGCGCCTGCTTTTTTAGCAGGTGTTTTTTTGGCTGGCTTTGCGGCCGGCTTTTCTTCAACTGGTTTAGCTTCTGGGGCAGGTGCAGGTCGTTGTGCAATAGCAATGTCTGCTAAGTCAACAGCTGGTGCTTCTACCTTATACGGGCATTCTTCTTTAGGAGAAGACCCAAAGCCAAATAGTTTTTTAATAAAGTTAATCATGAGATATCTCCTTGTGATTTTATTTATATAGCTGTAGTTTAATTATACTCAGAGTTGATCTAGAGTTTTAAGACTGCTCACTGGCATATCCCATATTTTACGAGCTTCAACTCCCTTTTCTTGAGCAAATCTTTTAGCGTCACAATTACCGCATACATGGTAAAAGTTATTGCTCAGGCGCTTAGGATCCATGTTACCCTTGTCTCGTTTAAACACTCCGTGACAACAATCGCATTTAAAAACTAAGACTGTTTTTCTGCGTAGGTAAGCATGTACTTTACCGCTTTTACTCTTACGGTAATGGCTGTGTTTTTCAAATTCTGTGCCCAGGAACATCTAGTATTTACATTAAGGTTATAAAATTTGTTTGATAAATATGATGTCAAAGGACAAGATTCGGAGTTCAATTTAACATGGCAAAGCAAATAATCGACATTGGTATCCAAGGTAATGATGGTACAGGCGACAGTATTCGTGAATCGTTTAGAAAAGTAAACGAAAACTTTAACGAAATTTATGCAGTATTTGGTGTAGGTGACGGCACTATTAACTTCACTGCACTCAGTGATACACCCGATACATATGAAGCTAACCAGATTATTATGGCCAATACTACTGGTTCAGCACTATCTGCTAGGGATATTATTGCTGGAACTGGTATTAACATTACTAAAACTAATCCAACAAGCCTAACAATTAGCTCCACTGTTGCTGGTGTAGTTAGTGACCCTAAACCTACACTAGGTGCCGCACTAAACACAAACGGTCTTGCAATAGGTCCAATTAGCGATCCATCACAAGAACTTGCAGATGCATGGGAAGCTATCCACACTGGTTTAAGTATTACTATTGATCAATTGCCAATTAGTAAAGGATATGCTGATGATCGTTACTTAACACTAACTCCAGACGGTATTGTAGGTGCGCTAGTTGAAGGCGAAATTTTGCCAGCGCCGTTGTTTACTCGTGAACAACCTGCTATTCCTCCAGTTACCGATGAGCTATATGATCCTACTTTAACTAGCAACTATTTGGCCAGTGAAGTAATGCAAAGAAAAGACACCGTGTACAGAGGCGGTGACAGACTAACTGGTAAATTATACCTCCATGATCATCCAGCTCCGTTAGAAGGATTTGGTACTCCAAACGGTTCTAACGACTTACAGGCCGCATCAAAGTTTTATGTTGACAACAACAGCTTCTCTAGTAGTGTAAACTTGTATGTTGCTACTAGTGGTGATGACTTACAAACTAGAACACCAACTGGTAAAGAAGGCCGATTCTGGCAATACGCTTATAGAACAGTTGGTGCGGCTGCGCTGGCTGCTGAAAACTTAATCAGTACTGCTAGCCAAGAGCCTGGGCCATATCGTCAGCGTTTAACCTATACTATTGGCCCTGACCAATACTACTCAACTATCCAAAGTATTACGCTAGTTGACGGCAATACACAAGTTGCAGGTTACCAAGACGCTTACGATTTATTGCAAGCAAACAAAGAATTTATCCAGGCAGAAACTATTGCCTACATTAACAACAAATATGTAAACGAGTTTACCTATGACCGTGCTAAGTGTCAACGAGATGTTGGCTACATTTTAACAGCCGTTGCTAACGATTTACTAACAGGATCAACTTACAACTCAAATATTGCCGGTACTGCTTATCTAAACAGTACTGCAAGCAGAGTTTTAGCAACACAGCTAACACAAACTATCGATGCTATCAACTTTGCTAAAGATCAACTTATTAACTTCTCATACGACGGCACTGCTACTAGCGAGTATATTGGAATTGTTATCGATGCTATCTGTTACGACATGTTGTTCCAGTCTAACTACCAAACTATCCAGGCTGGCTTGTATTTTCCGTATTCCGGTGCTGACCTAAGTGTTGACCAAGTTGCGTTAATCTTAGACGACTTGCTAGGAAAGATTTTAACACTCGATGAAGTTATTAACGGAACACCCGAAGCACAATCATCTATCGAAAGTAATTTTGCGTTACTGCTAAACTTACTCAACGGTGTAGATGTTCCAGACTTAGAGTTACCAGCTCTTCCAACAACATTAGAAGGACAAACATCTGCTAAGTCATTGTTATTAAACAACATTCCATTTATCCAAGCAGAAATTGTTGCTTATCTAAGTGCAGAATATCCAAATCTTGTCTACAGCAGAGAAACATGCAAGCGAGATGTCAAGTACATTGTATGGAGCATTGTATATGACTTGATGTACGGCGGCAATAGTCAAAGTGTTTACGCAGGTGCTAGATACTATGACGGTGCTGTAAGAAATATTCCAGACTCTGAATTAGCCGCAACTATTGCAAGTGTTAACTACATTAACACCCTAGCTCAAAAGATTATTCTTAACGATGCACCTGACATTGTTTATCAACAAAGCTTCAAACAGTATCGCAACGAAACATACATCAACGGTAGCATTACAGGAGCCGGCATTGAACAAAATCTTGGATATATTGCAGACATAATCCAGAATATTCTAAGTGCTCCAACAATTATTAATCCAACTGTTAGTTCCGCTGCCGATGCGTTAGAAACTGTAAGAACTGCAATCTTAGCAGAAAAGACAACCTACAGAACAGATGCAGTAACTTATGTTAACGAAAACTTCCCGGTTATTAACGACCAAGATGCGTTAGACACAATTACTGAGTTATTCTCAATTGTAACTAACTTACTAAACAGAGGTTTAGAGTATAGAGTTCCGTCAACTTATACTAACACAGGAACACTAACATTAGACTACGCTCATGCTAGAGATCTTATCATGGGCAACGTCACATACATGCAAGATGAGTTAGTAGAATATCTTGCAGTTCAATTTCCAAGTTTAGTCTACGACGAAGAAAAGTGTCGTAGAGATATTGAAATTTTAATTGAGTCAGTTTGCTACGACTTAACCTACGACTCAAATAGTGCTAGCACTTATGCCGCACAAAAATACTTCGATGCAACTAGCACAAGTTACTTGCCAACAGACGAAAAAGGTCCTACACTAGCGGCATTCCAATTTATACAAGACTTATGTATTAAAGTTTCAACTAATATTTCTGGTCCTACTTTATCAGGAACTAGCCAATATAAAGAACTTAGCTGGACTGGTATGGAATCTGCAAGCTCTGATATTAACAGCTTGTGGAGTAGAATTTACGAAATTGTTGACACTAACCCAGCGTTTGGTGAAGAAGAAATCATCGAACCTGACTATACAACATTTGATGCAGACTATCAAGTATTTAGAACTCTAATCCTTGAAAACGCTAGCACGATTGCTACAGATACAACAGACTACCTAGATGTAACTTACACAGGTTCGTTCCAATACGACGAAGCAACTTGTTATAGAGACCTTGGTTATATTATCGATGCTATGGCTATTGATATTATCACTGGAGGTACATGGCAGACTATTAACGCAGGTAAGAGTTACTTTAAGAATGCCAGTGCTCGTGCTGTTGCTATCGGTACGCAATATACTGAAACAACCGATGCTATTGCATTTGCTAAGACTGTTGCACTTCAAGTACTAACACAAGAAACTGCTAACAGATACCAGTCACTTGTAACACAAACAATCGATCCAGGTTTAGTACCTGCTGAAGATGCTATCACTACACTTGGTGATAACATGGACACTATCCTTAGCATTATTGCTAACGGATTTGGTGCGGCACCTACTCCGTCATATGGAACTGGCGTTTACGAAGTGGTTGTATCTAACGGTGGCAATGGTTATGTTGATCAAGGTGCTCCAGGTAACAACGATATTATTCCAGCCAAGGTTATTGTTGGTATTGACTCACAAGCCTATGCTAGCATTGTTAAGTACTCACCAGGAACCGGAAGTGGAACAGATACAATTTATGTTAGATTAACTAAGCCAGGTTTCTTTGAAGTGGGCGAACAAGTTGAGTTTGGCGAAACTGTAAGAGATTTAAACATTACAATCTTTGTTGAATCAGGTATCTACTACGAAGACTATCCAATTAAGTTATCTGCTAACTGTTCTATCAAAGGCGATGAATTCCGTAGAACAATTATTAGACCTAAAGATAGAATCTCACAAAGCCCATGGCGTAAAGTTTTATTCTATCGTGATGCTATCATTGACGCAATGGAGCTTGGTCTAATTGACAGAGAAACTGAATACGCAACTGATACATTTATTACATTAGGTGGAACTACTGATAAAATTATTATTACACTAGGTGACGGACAAGTTCCTGCATCATGGATTGGTAAAGTATTAGAAGGTCCCACATACGGCGGAAGCAAAGTCGGTAAGGCAGTTATTGACAGCGTGTCTGGCAACTTTATGAACTGTTCCGTAATTTACCCATTCGAAGAGTCGGGTGTTATTGCAGCCGGTGATTGGCACTTATACGAAACAATCAATTATGGTCGTCACTACTTACAAGATCCGTTAGATGTTAATAGCGTTGCTAAAAACAATAAAGAACTTGATGTATTCCTATGTAACGATGCAACTCGTATTAGTAATATTACATTCCAAGGACACGGCGGCTTTGCTATGGTACTCGACCCAGAAGGTCAAATTAAAACCAAGTCGCCGTACGGACAAGTTTGTTCATCATTCTCACAATCAAATAACCGCAAGCGTTTTGCTGGCGGACAATTTGTTGACGGATTTGCTGGACGCTTACGAGGTACAATTATCGATGTTGAGTATGATGCGTTAACTGGTTTAGATGCATCATCGTTAGTTGGCGGTACTGGATACCTTCCAACTGTAGGCACACAAGTTTACACAAGTGTTAACTTAACAGGTGTTACAAAAACAGCGACTGCCACATCAAGCATTGATAATAGCATTTTATTAGACTCAGTTACAAATGTTGTAGAAGGAAGTTTAATTACACTAAGTTCTGCACTAGGTGGATTATCTGCAACAACTAACTATTTTATTAAAACTGTTGATAGCGGTACTAATAAGATCACTGTAGCTAGAACTAAAGGTGGTGATACATTAGATTTAACTACTGCTTCAGGTAGCGTTACTGTTACAATCGGCGGAGTAGGAGCAACAGCCGACATTACTATTGATGACGGTGCAGTAACTAATGTTATTATTAGAAGCGCAGGCGCTTACTACAACGAAGGAGAAACTCTAAGTGCTTCATCGCTAGCAGGCGGAACTGGATTTACTATCGAAGTTAGAACTATCCTCGAAAGTGGAACACAGATAACTGTTCAAGGCTACACTAATAGCGGTCTTGATGTTAGAGCTCCACAACCTCCATGTGCATTCTATGTACAAGGTAATCGTTATCAAATTGATGATGTAGTAAGTTACGACAGCAATACTGCAACAGTTGTTCTAAGACTTAACACAGCAACACCGTATGATGCCGCTGGTTTCTATGATAATGATAAGTGCTCACGAGACGTTGGACTTATTATAAACAATGTAGGATTAGATACTGTACTTGGTTCTAATTACTTGTCAGTTAAGTCGGGTAGATCATATCTCCGTTCTTACTCAAGTGTTGTCCCAGGTCGTCAGCTTGTACAAACACTATCGGGAATTTATAAAGCTAGAGACTTAGCACTTGAAGCTATTCCAGAAAGTCAGTACGAGGCTGCTCGTACAGCAATGGCTGAAAACATTGGAATTATTGCTACTATCCTTTCACAAGGAGAAAGTGCTGAGCCAGATCTAGTTTATCCGTTACCAACAGGCATGCTGGCAGGCGACCCAGAATCATGTGCTAAAGATATTCTAGTTGCGAACAAACAGTTTATTAGAGATGAAATTACTGCTTGGATTAGTGACAACTATACTATTAAAAATATTCCAGGTTACGACAGCGTAAAATGTTCAAGAGACGTTGGATACATTGTTGATGCAATGGCGTTTGATGTACTCTACGGTAGCACTCAAGAAACATACTATACCGCAGAAACATACTACAGAAGTGGTGTAAGTTACATTCCAGGTGAAGAGGCTGTAGTTGCTGCCGCATATGGTAGACTAAAAACTATCCTTGGTGAAATTGTTGTTAACACACTAGTTACAAAATCTGCAGGTAACACTAGTTCTCAAAATACTAGTTTACCAGCAAGTGACTCAACAATGGTTACAAAAGTGCAAGCACTTAGCGATATCTTAATCGACTTTGTTGCCGACGGTGACTTTGATGCTAGCTACTCGCCAACCGAGCCAGATTACTCAGGACAAGATGCTGACCTAATTGCCGCGTACACCGCAGTAACTGACGAAATTACAAATATTCAAACTTCTGTCATTGACTATCTAAACAACGGTGGCGGATTAGCAATTAATATTGAAATGGGCGGTAATAAGTCTATGCTAGCAAACGACTTTGCTATGATCAACGACTTAGGTTATGCTATTGTTGCTAAAAACGGTGCCGTATCAGAACAAGTTTCAACATTTACATACTATTGCCACACTCACTACTGGGCCGCTGACGGCGGACAGATTCGTTCTGTAGCTGGTTCTAACGCACACGGTAACTACGGTTTAAGAGCTTCTGGCTATGATGTAACTGAATTACCGGATGCTGTTTTAACTGCTAATAACTTAGCTCAGGTTGCTCGTGTTTACAAACAAGGTATTGCAAGATCAGAAATGATCCCAACACCTACTAAGCCAGCACTAACTGTTTGGATTACAGGTTACGATTACATTCCAACATCAATTTCAGAACTAGAAATTGATCACAGTTGGCAAGGACAAGGCATTGTTCGTTACGAAGTTAACTCAGTAGAACATACTACTGTTACAATCGGTGGCGTTAATGTACTTAAACTTAACCTAAGTACTGCTGGTAACAACGGTACATCAAGCACAGGTCTTGCTGCCGAACTATATCACGGACAGCTTATAACTATTCGTGCGTTACAAAACGTCAAGTTTAACGGTATTGCAAACGTCAACCCAACTCGTCCAAGTACTGCTTTACAGTATAACGAAAACTTAGCTGAAATTTATCGTATCCTTGCTTACAACCTAACAGAAGCAACAGGTGAAACATTAGGCGATAATATTGCTATTCTACAATCTGACAGCTCGTTTGCCTATTACAAGTTTGTTACTGATGTAAACAACTTAGCAACAGTTGACCCAGATGATGCAAGCGCAACAATGGGTAGCAAGGTAGGTGATACTAAGATTGCTGTTCTTACAATTAGTAAACAAACTACTATCGACCAAGTTAACAAAGGAACATACATTACTGGATGGAACGGTCGTGTACACAGAGTATTAGGATATATAACACCTGAGTTTATTGCTACTGGTAACTTTATTAGCTGGACTAGCGGTACTAACACATTAGTTGTTAATTCAGTTGCCGGCTTAATTGAAGTAGGCGATACTGTAACTGGTACAGACATTAGCGGTACTGTAGTTGTTACTAGTGTAACAGAGCCAGTAAGTCCAAGCACAAACTACACAGTTGTAGTAGATGCATCTGGAGGAAGCATTGGCTCACCAAGTGGAACAATTACCTTTGGTGTTGAAAGTGCTGGCTATTTAAGAATTGACCCAAGTCCAGTTTATAATATTGGCGGAGACCAAGAAGAAATTTCTGCACTAAGTTATGTAAGCACTACCGAGGGCGAAGGATTCCAACGCATTGTTAAATTTAACATGCCGTTTGGAGATGAGACTCCAGTCGTTGACTCTTACTATAATATTAGTGGAAATAGTAACACTGACTATAACGGTTGGCATCAAGTTGTTGGTATTGAGAGCCAGACTACTGTAACGGTATCAACTACCTCTGGACTACAAGAGGGTATGTTGGTTACTTCAACAGACCCGGCTGCTTACATTCCAGACGATACAATTATTGACACTATCGTTGATACTACAACAGTTATTGTAAAACCTGCTTGCTGGATTCCAGCAGGAACAAGTATCACTGCTAGTGTTGTTGCTACAGTTGACAGAATTGAAATTACTGATAGCGGCAGTGGATATACAACTCCACCAACACTTTCATTTGTTGGCGGTAATCCAGTAACTGCGGCGATTGCAACATGTACAATCCTTAACGGTAGTATTGATACAGTAACACTAGTAAGCCCTGGTTATAACTACACAAGCACTCCTACAGTAGTAGTAAGTGACGGTAATGCTGTACTAACAGCCGTGTTAACATCAACTGCTGAAGAAGAAACAACTGCGTCTTCAGGTGAAAGTTTAATTACAGTTGATGTATTATACGACACTGATCCAGGTGTGTTCGGCGAAGGAACAGAAATTACTGCTACTGGGTTTGGAAGTGTCTCAGGCACAGGCCCATACTCAGTAACATTAGACTTTGCAAGTACAACTGCTCCGACTACTGACATCTACTACGAAGTCAGAGGAAACGACAATGCATTGTATAACGGATTCTTCTTATGTACTGCTAGCACCGCAACTAGCATCACATTAACATATCCATATGACCCAGGTACTTACAGTACAGGAACTACAACTATTACTGATCGCACAACTAGCGCAGTTAACGGTAGTTTAGGTATTAGTAAACCATTTGATCCTAACAACTCAACAACATTGAGATTAGGATATCCTGCAGGTACTGCGGCGCAAGTTACTACACGCATTTCAACTTGCCGTGCTACAGGACATGACTTCTTAGATATTGGTACAGGTAGTTACTCAACTACTAACTATCCATATCAGATTTACGGTAATCCTGCACAGTCAAGACAGCCTACACAAGAAATCCAAGAAGACGGTGTAGGACGATGCTTCTATGTAACAACAGACCAAAACGGTATCTTCCGTGTAGGACGATTCTTTACAGTTGACCAAGGTACTGGTACAGTTACATTCAGTGCTTCGATTGCGTTGAGTAACTTAGACGGTTTAGGATTTAAGCGTGGTGTTGTTGTAAGTGAATTCTCAACAGACAGCTCAATGACTAACAACGCACCTGATACAGTTCCTGTACAAAGTGCGGTTCGTGGATACATTGACAAGCGTTTAGGATTAGACCACGGTGGCGGTCCAGTTGCACAAAGCAACTTAATTGGTCCAGGATACCTAGCTCTTAACGGTGTTCTAGCTATGAAGGGTAACCTAAACATGGCTGGATACACAATTACCAATGTGGCTACACCAAGCGGTAGTTACGAAGGTGCTAACAAGATCTATGTTGACACAGAAGTTGCTAAGTTTGACCAGTTTGCAGAACTTAGAGATGTAGTATTTGCTAGCGAAAGTGCTTCACAAATTCCAGTCTACAACGGTTCTACAAGCAAGTGGAATAACGCAACAATGACTGGCGATATTACTATTGCATGGGACGGCACTACACTAATATCAACTATCGGTAGTGGCAAAATTGTTAACTCAATGGTTAGCGCAACAGCGGCTATTGCACAAAGCAAACTTAATATGCAAAGTGCAACCACTCGTGCTAACGCAACAGGTATCGCACAATCCGATCTAGGTCTAGCTAGCTTTAAAGATACAGAGTTTACATCAACTAACGGTTGGATTAGTCATAAAGACTCGACTAGTGCAAGTACTGGTATAGCATTAACTAAACTTCAGTATATTGGAGATGGTGCTATCCTTGCTAACTTTACAGGTAGTGCAACATACCCAAGAGAAGTTACAGCTGGTACAGTTGTTACGCAAGGTGACGGTCTTAAACACGCTGACATTTTAAGCACATCGTCAACTGGTGTTGTTGTAAGAACAGGTACAAAACTATATGACTGCTTGCCAATTACAACTACTGGCGGTGCTAGTAGTCTTGTTAAAACAGGAACTGCTGGCGAGATTGATGTTTCACAGTTAAAGATTGATGGTGCTAAAACTATCGATACTACATCAACTACTATCGAATTTTATTCACCGGGCGGGGCTGGTGCTGTAACACCAATGGCATTTATGAGTGCTGTTGGCAGTGATGCAACTAACACTACAATTACAATTAAAGGAACTTTAGATGTAAGCGGTACAAGTTGTGTAGTTAAGACTAAAGAAATTACAACAGGCGCAGCCGCTACTGCTGGCAGCATTACTGGTGCTTGGCAGTTACAGTCTGGCAGTAGTATTGACTTACCATTAGGCACTACATTAAAGACTAGAACGCTATCAACAGGTGCAGACGGCACTACTGGTACAATTCAAGGTGCATGGACCTTAAACGGAACAAGTACTTTACAATCAACATACTCAGCTGACTTAGCTGAATACTATGAAGGCGATCAAGATTATGAAGTAGGAACTGTCCTAGTGTTCGGTGGAGACAAGGAAGTTACAACTACAACATTTATAAACGACACACGAGTTGCAGGTGTTGTAAGTAACACAGCGGCTTACTCAATGTATGCGGCATGTCCAGGATTTAAGAACTTGCTTGCTCTGCAAGGTCGTGTTCCAGTAAAAGTTATTGGTCGTGTTAAGAAAGGAGACTTGTTAACTACATCAGCTACTGCTGGTTACGCTGTTAAGGCACTTGATCCTAAGCTAGGTTCAATTATTGGTAAGGCTCTAGAAGATAAAGACTACGGCGAAGCCGGAGTAATTGAAGTAGCTGTAGGGAGAATGTAATCATGGCTAAGCAAGTAATTAATATTGGTAGTTCAGCAAACGATAAAAGCGGTGATCCATTACGCACCGCTTTTAATAAAGTCAACGAAAACTTTACAGAGCTGTACGCAAGAGCAGAAAATACAGACAGCCAAACACTATCGCTTGTCGATAATACTTTAAGCATTAGTGGAGGAAATAGTGTTACTTTATCACCAACTGCAACTTGGAACAGCGTTACCGGTAAACCATCAATGTTTGACATCGGCGGAAATGTTGTTGGTATAGCAAGTTCGGATACTATTACTGAAGAAACCATAGGCGGAACTATTAGCCAGACTACAACTATAGAATCTCAGATTGAAATAGAAGCCAGTAACATTGTCATTGCAAAAAGAATTACACAAGTAGTCGATGACGGTGTGGTTGTTAGCACAGACTCAACTGGTTCTCAGTTTGAAGTAACTGATGCATCAATCAGTATTAAACGATATGTAGAACCAGATGGTCCTAACAATAGTTCATACTTCCAGATTGGCGCATCTAACGGTGGGGCTATTTTAGAAGGCGTTCAAGAAAATATTGGTAGTAATACCTTTGGCCGTATTACCGTTACGCAGGGGGTGGTATCAATAACTGCCAGCGTTGAAGGTAATGACAAAGAATGGGTATTTGATTTTAACGGTGATGTATATGTTCCAACTGGTAGTGCCATCCGCGGAGCCAATGATCTCAGTCTTGTATCATCAGCTGATGGGAATTCGGGTGTTTTTGTAAACGGTAATTCACTAGTCGGTACAGCAGTTCTATATGCTACCAACAATGCTATAATCACTGCTGACTACGACGGAAACCGCAAAGATTGGAACTTTGGTACAACTGGTAATATAACATTTCCGGACACTTCTACTTATGGTAATAGTACACTAACAGGTGCTGTCGACGGTGACTTAGCCTTTGAAGTCAAGCATAGAACCACAATTTCTGCTACTGAGATAAGCGGTGGAAGTCCTTTCTTCACAGCGGATATAACAACTAACGACGACATCATAGTAGTTCAACCTGGATGGGAAGTTAATGCCGGCACAGAACTTGAACCAATTTGGGTTACTATTCTTACAGCCGATGAATTCTCACTAGGCATATACAATATTACCCCAGTGTATGAAGAAATACCAGTAGGGTTTGAATTTGTAGTGGGACAAAGTTATACCTTTAGAAATCCTGTGCCCGGGTCAAGAACATGGACTATTAGAAGTCAAACTGGTGGACTAGTTGGACCAGGCGGTGTTATTGTTACTAACGAAACATATCCATTAGGCGGTGGTGGCACTTATAGAGAGTTGGCAATTGAATTACCAACTCCAGACGGATTGAATGAACAGCGTTGGGTGTTTGCCAATGACGGTGATTTTACTGCTCCGGGAGATATATTTGCTGGCTCCTTCTTAGGGCAGGCATTAGAAATTACAGATGCCGGTATCGTATCTTCAACCTATGTTGGCGAGTTACAAACTCTTCATGTTGCAGGAGCGGTAGGCAAAGGTCTTAGTCTTGCTGTTAACGGCGGACTTACTAGTTGGTTTTATGACCTAGACGGTAAGATACATTTACCTGCAGGCGGTGATATTGTTGACAGCACCGGTACTAGCGTGTTAGACGGTGGCGGTGGCGGTACTGGAATATTAGACCTACAAGCAATACCTGCTACAAACAAAGGGCAAGCAGGCGATACAAAGGGCATGGTTGCTATTAACGGTAGTGAGCTTTATTTCTGTGGAGAAAACTACACAGACGGCGTGAATCCTATTTGGTTCAAACTTAACGGTAGTAGTGCTTGGTAAATACTAAAAGGACTTAAGAAATGGCAATAGAATATGTAAACATTGGAAGCTACGCAAATGACGGTACTGGTGACGATTTGCGTACAGCATTTGAAAAGGTTAATAGTAACTTTGAACAACTAAGTGGAACTATTGCTATTCAAAACGGTGTAAATGTTGGCACAGGAGAAGGTATCTTTAAAGTAAAGAATCTTTCTAATTTAGAGTTCAAAACACTTACTAGCACAGACGGTAGCGTAACAATTGGTGTTAACGAAAATACACTCGACCTTACAAGTTTCTCAGCAGTGGAACAAGATACTGCGCCCACACTAGGAGGTGACTTAGATCTCAACGGATTTGACATCACCGGCATTGGTAACATTGGTGCTCCGTACACAAGCTCAGATCGAGACAAAATTAAAGTAAACGGAATTAAAATTCTAGATCTTGTAGCAGTACAGGATCTAATGCTATGGTCTCAAACTGTTGACATCGACTTAGGAACCGTTACAACTCCAGTTGGCGGTGACGGTCCTTACAGCGGTATAAATTTAGATCTAGGTGTTGTTTCAGAATCGTTTGGTGGCCCTAGTCACATACAATTAAACTTTGGTCTTATTAATGTTGTAACATCGGATGAGTTAAAATTTTCCGATGGAACTGTGCAAACAACAGCATACCAAAAAGTTAGTGTACCAACAGCGTCAACAGGTAAAGCAGGGGATAAAGCAGGTATGGTTGCGTACAATTCATTGTACACATACTATTGCACAGGAACATACGACGGAACAACTAACATCTGGAAGCGTGTTGCTTGGTCTGTAGATACTTGGTAAGTAGAAATTTATGGCACTTAATATATGGACTAAATCATCTGGGTTCTCGCTTGGAACTTACAGCGAACGAGTAGCTGTAGACATTCCTTTGCCGGTTGACTCAGAAGTAACTGGGGTTACATACTCTGTTATTGCAGGAGAACTACCTCCCGGTTTAAGAATTAACGAAGACCATATTATAGGTACACCATTTGATGTGCCAAGAATAACAGAATTTTCGTTTGTTATTAGAGCTACTAAAGGCAATGAACGAGCTGATAGAACTTTAAAAATTACACTAGAAGGCGCCGATGACCCTCAATTTATTACCACTGAAGGTTACTTAGATGTTGGGCCAGGCAATCAATTCTATACATTAGACAGCACTTTTATCGATTATCAAATAGAGGCGTTTGACGCTGATATTGCCACAGGACAACGACTAAGTTACTTTATTGCAGATGGAGATGGTCGACTTCCGCCAGGTTTAACATTAACTGTCGACGGAAGACTAGTTGGTTTTGTAGAGCCAACTATTAGTATTAAGCCGGCAGACGGTGATGGAAGTTACGACGACAGTTTTTATGATGTAGTTGCTTACGACTTTGCATATAGACCATCAAACGGTTTTGACAGCTATATCTACGATACTGTATTCTACGACTACAGTTTACCTAGTGTTAGACCTAAAAAGTTAAATCAGAATTACGAATTTATAGTTACTGTTACAGACGGTGACAGCATAGTTAAAAGAAAATTTGGAATTTATGTTGTAGGTGATGATTACTTCCGTGCTGACAACACTACATGGTTAAACGACACTGGATTGTTTACTGCTGACGTTACCTGGCTTAAAAATCCTATTTGGAAAACTAACAGCGACTTGGGAGCTGTTAGAGCTAATAACTATGTAACTCTAATCTTAGATACCTACGACACTGACAGTATAGTTTACGATTTTGTTGATGCAACAGCAGAGTGGCAACAGAATCATTATTATGCAGTTAACGATTTAATCTTAGTAGACCCAGTATCTCAAAAGTCTTTGATTTGTATCGAAGCACACACTTCAGGAACAGATTTTGATGTTTCCAAATGGGCAGACTACGGACTTCCGCCAGGCATGAGTTTTGATCAAGTTGGCGGAGAAGTGTACGGAGCAATTCCATATCAGCCAGCAATTAGCAAGGTATATCGATTTATAATTGATGCAATCAGATACTCGGGTGAAACTGATACCGAAGTATTACTTGCTACACCAGCAAACGAAGGTGTTAACCAAACAGAATTAAGAATAGACACTACCGAGTTTCCGGCAGTTGCAGAAGCATTAAACAATCTATCATCAATCGTATTAACCACTACAGACATTAACTTATCTGAACAAACATTTGAGTTTGGATCAGAGATTACTATTAGTTCATTCGGTGACAAATATACTGGGGCAACTCTAGCTAGCAGTACTATTTCTGGAACAACATTAACAGTAGGTACACTAACAGGAACTATTGTTCCTGGAATGGTGCTTATCGGTGATGGTATTGTTCCAGGAACATATATTGTTTCAAACATTAGCGGCGCAGGGGACGGTAGTACATGGACTGTTAATCAGGATCAAACTGTTGATGTAGTTGACATGGTCACTTCAACCGTCGTTGTTTTAAACTTTGACACAACTACTGCGCCAACTGTAGGAAGTTATTATAAACTTGAAGGTAACGATAACTTATTCTATAACGGTTATTTCTTATGTACTAGAAGCACTAGCACTAGTATCACATTAAGTTATTCTTCAAACCCGGGAACATACAGTACTGGTACTACAACTATTAAACAACTAATTCCGAGCAGTGGCGGTGCTAGTATCACTGTTCAGTCATCAGTAATTGACCCTGCTAACATTGTGTCAATCGACTATGCAAATCCGGAAGAAGTAGTAATCTACTTAAACAAAACTATTGGATTGTTAACAACAAACAGCACAGTAGTTGACATCAGATATGTTGTTCCAAGTGCCGAAATAGCTAGCACAAAACGACTATTTTATGTTAATGTCATTGGAGAAGTAGACAGCGTAATAACTTGGATCAGCCCAAGTGAACTAGAAAGTTTAAATGCAAACTTTGTTTCTACTATTAAATTAGAAGCAACTAGTACTATTTCAAATGCGGAAATGATCTATACTGTTACTAGTGGAAGACTTCCGCCAGGACTAACACTTGCGTTAGACGGCGAGCTAGTTGGCAAGGTTAGACAGTACGGTGATAACATATTATACAGATCAACATGGAAGGCTAACAGAAGTTACAACACAAACGATGTTGTTAGATACAACGATCAATATTATCGAGCTCTAGCTCCTATCGCAGGAGGTCTTACATTTAACCCATTGCAATGGATTACATACTCGTTTGAAGGCACTGAGGGATTAACACTAATTAATGGCGATGATTTTGCCTACGATGGCGGATTAACAAAATTTGATAACTTCTTTACATTTACAGTTAAAGCTAGAGACCAATATGGGTTTAGTGCTAGCGAAAAAACATTTACTGTTAAAGTAGAGACACCTAACCAACTAGTGTTTAGCAACATTAGAACTAAGCCGTTCTTAAAATTAGACCAAAGAGCCAAGTGGAGAGACTTTATTAACAACACTAATATCTTTACACCAACTAGCATTTATAGACCTAATGACCCAAACTTTGGTTTACAAACAGAGTTGTCAATGTTAGTATATGCAGGCATTGAAACTACTGATGCCGCAAAATATATTAGTGCTATGGGGACAAATCACAAGCGAAAGCGTTTCCACTTCGGTGATGTAAAGAAAGCCATTGCTTACATTCCAGGAACATATACTCCTGTGTACGAAGTAGTGTATGTAGAAATGCTAGATCCGTTAGAACCCGACGGCAAGCGTTTATCACAAAAAATCGTTGCAAGTCATCAACCCGATGGAATTACTGTCGACGTTAGCAACAACATTTGGGCTAACGGATACGCCGGAACAGATTTAGACCAAGAAGCTAAGTTAGAAAGAAATGCGTTAGATGCATATCGTCCAGATTATAACATCACAATCGATAGCACATCTTACAACGCATCTACTCCAAATATTAACGAGTACTACCCGAATAGTATTAGTAACTGGAGAGATAATATCGAAAATTGGACGGACGGGTCAGTGACTCTAGCTAACGAACGAAACTACTTACCGTTGTGGATGCGCAGTACCCAGCCGGGTAGCAAGCAAGAGTTAGATTTTCAACTTGCTGTACCTCTTTGTTACTGCAAAGTAGGTGCCGCAGACGACATTATTTTAAACATAAAGTTCAGTGAGTTTGATTTTAAAACATTAGATTACACCGCTGACAGATACATAATTGATTCTGTAGAGGGTCAAACAAGCGATAAATACCTTGTATTTAGGAATGATAGGATAACTGTATGACAAGCCAAATAAACTATACCGCAATTGATGCAACATACCCTGTAGCAGGTCAAGATAATGACAGCCAGGGATTTAGAGATAACTTTGCCGCAACGCAATCTGCGTTAGCGACTGCAAAAACAGAAATTACAGCACTTCAAACAAATGCTGTATTAGTCGCTAGCTTAGACGGAAACGATACTGTTGACAACAACTTGCTAGGAAGTAGTATTAACAACGGAAGTTACTCTGAGTTTTACGGTATTTCATACGGTACTATTACTGTTAATACTAATCCGTGGAGTGTAACTGCTAGCAACGGATACTTACAGTCATTTAGTGCTAGTTCCTCTTTTGGTCTAACATTTACTGGTTGGCCGGACAGTGGTTTATTTGCTAAAGTTAGAGTACATATTACTAACTCTGGACCAAGTAATATCACAGTAAGTATCGACGGCGAAACTATTGTTAAATCTAACGAGTTTCCAACAGCATTAACAGTTCCCACAGGCGGCGCTCCTATTGTAATTGAGGCATGGACATTAGACGGCGGCACAACTGTTTATGTACACAACCTTGGTGTGTTTGATACAGCATCTAATAACAGAACTATCCTCGGCGATTTGTCCGTTGCAGGCGATACAACTATGGTTCAAGTCGATGCCGCAAGCATAAATGTTAGTGGGCTAACTAATTTATCTGATGTATCTGCTGAAAACTTAGAAACAACAGGCGATGTTACTGTACAAGGTATATTAACAGCTAACAGCACAGTGACTCTAGGTGGAGAAACTGCTGACAAAATAACATTTACAGGTGTTCCAAAGTTACCTAATATTTCTACTATTGAAAGAAACGCACTCACAGCTGAAGTAGGTATGATGATTTATAATATAAGTACAGGTAAAGCTCAAGTATGTACAACAGCGGGTTCTAGTGGTACTGCTGTTTGGGCTGACTTACATTAATATGCACCCACTAATAGACGATTTAACAAATTTAAAAGATTCTGAAATAGAAAATAAAGTACAAGAGCTTACTCGAAAGTACTTTATGACTAGAAATTTTGAAGTCCAGCGTCAAATTTCTGCGGTTTTAGATACTTATAAAGAAGAAATGGCAAGACGACAGCGTGAAACATACGAAAAAATGATGCAATCACGCAATCAAGATCTTGACAAACTGATAAATGTCAACTAAAATGTTGGCATGCGTCTAGACAAATATTCAAATCCAATATTCAACGAGCAGGACTTATTCGAAGCCTTATATAAAGGTTACAAGTTCAATCCTGCTGACATAATTTTTGTCGAAGAGCGGGGCCCTGATATCTTAAGTTTAGAGCGAGAAGCTGAGCTTAGATTTTACGAACCAATTAATAGTCCAACCCTAACTCCAACACAAGTAGACACAGCATATCAAGAACAATGGAACATGCCCAAAGAATATAAGGCTATGGATATCGAAGAGTTCTTAGTTAGTGTATGTCCAACAGAAAACTACCAACGACTTATAGACGAATTAGAAGAATTTAGAGCAAGAAACATGCTAGACCTGCTACGCTGGCTCAAATACTTTGTAGACACTTGCACAAAAAACAATATTGTTTGGGGTTTGGGCAGAGGGTCTAGTGTAGCAAGTTATGTGCTTTATCTCATAGGAATTCACAGCATAGATCCTATCAAATTTAATTTAGACTGGCAGGAATTCTTGAGATAAGTACTATTATAATCCAGGAGATTAATATGACATTTAAAGAACAAAGAGGCGTTTATCGCTCAATGCAAGGGAAAGAAGTTGACATGAATAAGCTCGTTAATCAAAACGAGATGACTGTTGCTGTAGGCAATGTAAAAGTTAACGCTCGCGGGGATCAACTAGGTCCTGGTGGAAAAATTATTAAAAAATACGAAGAAGTTGTTAGAGAAAATAGCGGAGCCAAAGCAACTCCTAGTCAACACAATGTTCGTAAAGTCGTTGACGACCAAGATCCTACAGGTGGCGTATGAATGTAGTACAAGGTAAAATTGTTCCAATCCGTGATAATATCCTTATTACGGAAATGAGTTTTGAAGAACAAAAAACTGCCAGCGGCATTATTATTCAAAGTGACGACGGAAAGAGTCACGGTGTTAGACCGCGGTGGGGTCGCGTTTGGGCAATTGGTCCTGAACAAAAAGATGTTAAAGTAGGTGAATGGATTTTAGTCGAACACGGTCGTTGGACTAGAGGCGTTACAGTTAAAGACGATAATGGAACAGAATTTATTATTCGTCGAGTAGAAGTAAAATCTATCCTAGCCAGCGCTGACGAAAAACCATCAGATATTTTACTAGGAAAGCATGATGACCCAACACACGGGTCAGTACATAGCCCTTCCGACTTTATCAACATTTAATTTTACCTTTTGAGCAACAGGGCTATTGACAAGCCCTGTTCTCACCTTTATAATAGTGGAAAGGTATCTCATGATACCAATTAATAAGGATTATATATGAGCACACACGACGAAGCAGTAGAAGATATCAAAAAAGCAAAAGCGGCACTAGACGAAAAATCAACAGGCGGTTTCAGCTATGAAAAAATTAAAAATGCAGGACAACCTGACCCAAAGAAACATTTGTATATTAGCCTTGCAAAGAGCCTAATTAGAATTGGTGCAGGTGTTGCATTAGTGCTCGGATTCCCGTTATGGTGCGGTGTTGGTATTGTAGCCGCAGAAGTACTAGGTGTTGCTGAAGAACTAGTATGAGAGTAGGTTTTACTTGCTCAACTTTTGATTTGTTTCACGCTGGGCACATTATGATGCTCAAAGAAGCAAAGACACAATGTGACTTTCTTATTGTGGGATTACAAACTGATCCTACAATAGATCGTCCGGAAACAAAGAACAAACCAGTACAAAGCATCTTTGAAAGGTTTGTTCAGTTACAAGCATGTAAGTATGTTGACGAAGTTGTAGTATATGCTACAGAAAAAGATCTTCGAGATATTTTGCTTTCTTATCCTATTGATGTTAGAATACTAGGAGAAGAATACCAAGGCAGAGAATTTACTGGATACGAAATTCCAATGGAATTCCATTTCAACCAACGAAAGCACAGTTTTTCAACTAGTGAATTAAGACAACGAGTTATAGAGGCTAAAAAATGAAAGAACTATGGGTAGAAAAATACCGTCCTGCAACCATTGACGGATATGTTTTTAGAGATACGCATCAAAAAGAGCAAGTCCAGCAATGGATTAAGCAAGGTAGTATCCCGCATCTGTTGTTTAGCGGTAATGCAGGTATTGGTAAAACTACCCTTGCTAAAATTTTGTTTAACGAATTAAATGTTAACGACCTTGACATTTTAGAAATTAACGCAAGTCGCACTAACTCAGTTGAAGATGTCCGTGATAAGATTGTAAACTTTGTACAAATGATTCCGTTCGGTGACTTTAAAGTAGTATTACTTGACGAGGCTGATTACTTATCACCTAACGCACAGGCCGCACTTCGCGGTGTTATGGAAGAATACCATACTACAGCACGATTTATTCTAACTTGTAACTACCCCAACCGCATTATTCCTGCGCTACACAGTCGTTGCCAAGGTTTTCATATTGAGCGTGTTGACATTACTGAATTTACTGCTAGGATGGCAGAAATTCTAATTACTGAAGGCATTGAGTTTGAACTCGATACCTTAGACACTTTTGTTAAAGCAACTTACCCAGACTTGCGTAAATGTATTAACATGGTGCAAATGAACAGTCTGGAAGGTAAACTACACACTCCGGAAAAAGGAGATACAGGTGAAGCAGACTACAAAATTGAAATGGTTGAGTTATTCAAAGCAGGCAAAATCGGCGAAGCCCGTAAACTCGTCTGCGGCCAGGCTCGCCCAGAGGAGATGGAAGAAATTTATAGATGGTTGTATGATAACATCGCCATCTTTGGAGACGAACCGACACAAGACAAAGCTATTCTCATTATCAAGCAAGGTCTTGTTGATCACACATTGGTCATTGATCCAGAAATTAACCTTGCGGCAACCTTGATCAGATTGGCACATCTATGACCAACGACGAATACTTAGAACGGATTAGGAAGCACTCAGAAGAGTTGCGGGCTGATCCCGAACGACTCAAAGTATTCTTGCGTAAAATTATGGGTCGTCCTTACAAGACTCTAGAGGGCAAGGAAAAGGAACAAATCGTCCTGTTGCTACAAATGCTTGAACCGTTTGAGCAAACAAACAATCAGCATAGTTGGACTGACTGTTACATGATAGGCGAAACAGAATATCATGTAACATACTTTCCAGAAAGCGACGATCCTATTATTGATAAGATGTTACCAGAAGATGAAGACTAAACTTAAACAAGCATATATGGAAACCGCAGAAACATTTGCGGAACTTTCACATGCTCGTAGATTACACGTCGGCGCTATCATTGTAAAAGATGATAGGATTATTTCAATCGGTTATAACGGCATGCCAGCGGGCTGGGATAACAACTGTGAAGAAACGGTACTACCGACTCATCACGGAGAAGAACCTACTCTAAAAACTAGACCGGAGGTATTACATGCAGAAACAAACGCAATCGCAAAACTGGCTAAAAGTACTGAATCTGGGCTCAATGCTACTTTGTTTGTCACTCATAGTCCTTGCCTTGATTGTGCCAAACTCATTTACCAAAGTGGCATTAGTAGTGTCTACTATCGTAATGCTTATCGTAGCGAAGATGGAATACAATTCCTCAAACAGTCCGGAGTAAAGGTGGAGAAACTTGAGAGCGATACGCAGATCTAACGGCGAAGTCTACATGTATGTTAGTGTAGAAGACGGGCAACTACGACTTAAACTTAACTCGGGAAATGTTAAAGGTGTAGAAATTAGGATGGATGCAAAAGTAATTCCGGAACTAAGGCAAATCCTAACCGAAGCGGAAATACTTAATTGTTTAAAATAAAAGGGCCACTAGGGCCCTTTTTTATGCGTCACCGTAGATCTTTAGGACCTCCTTAACTGCATGGTGTCTTTCAATATCCTTGTGGTCAAACTCTACAATGTCGATATGTTTCAATTGTTTATTTGAGAGTAGGCTACAAAAATCTACTAGACCGTTATCTTCTAATCTGTCTGCCTGGGCTAAATCGCCTGTCACTACCATCTTGGATCCTTCTCCCAAGCGTGTAAGTAGCATCTTCATTTGATTTACTGTAGCATTTTGCATTTCGTCTGCTACAATGTATGCGTTTTTAAATGTGCGTCCACGCATATACGCTAATGGGCTTATCTCGATAACTCCTTCCTCTAGCATTTTTGCTATGTCTTTTGCTTGATAATACTCTCCCAAGACGTCAAAAATAGGTCTTGTCCATGGTGCCATCTTTTCATTCAAGTCACCTGGCAAAAATCCTAGATCTTCATCTACGGAAACGGCGGGTCTTGTTACAATGATTTTGTCAACTTGTCCTTCCTGGAATAACTTAATTCCGTTTTGTACAGCCAACAGAGTTTTACCTGTACCTGCAGGTCCGATCGCTAAAACAATGCTTTTTAGATCGTCTTGTAGTTTGTCGAGGTATGTTTTCTGGTTAGGACTGCGCGGAGCCAAATGTACTCGTTGCTTCTTCTGCGGAAGATATGGGTTAAAATCAATAACGTTAACTTCTGATGTAAAGCGTTTCTTCACTCTTTTACTCATCTAGTTTTACTCCTACTCTTATGGAAAAGCAGGACTTGTAGCGACCGCCCGGAAAACTACAGAGGTCCTACACAATTATTTACTGATTTCTGCAAAAAGTAAACTGTTATGTTATCGTTTTACCTGGGCTAAATAAGTATAGTGAATTCTAGGACCTAACATGTACGATATTTTAGACGTGATAAAAAATATACAAGATCTGTACGAAAACAACTCTAGCATGGCCATTCTTAAAGACTTTGAGCGTGTGCTAGAAGAGATGGATTTGTATGTTTACGATAACTGGATCGACGGCGAACTAGCCTACGGTCCTAAAGTGGATCGCCATTGGATTACAGCCGCATTCATGTGGCCTAAGGATAAAATGCCTGATCCTATAGGCGGCCAACGCTTACTTGATCTAGGATGCAAAGTACACTTTGAAAAGTCGCACTTAGTTGAGCCTAGAGCAATACGCACACACGACGATTTCCGCCCTGGTACTAAGAAAGGTCGTTTAGATCGCAAGCCTGTGTGGATTGTAGAAATTAGAATGCCTAAAAAAGTTGCTTTTGACATGTACAAAGGTTACATGGCTAAGATGAAAGAAGAGCAAACAACTAAAGAGGCTCCGCAAGCAGGAGCACCGGCAGGGGGAGCAACAACTCCTGCGCCAACCGCACCGGCAGCACCAGCCGCAGGCGGCGCACCAGCGGCAGCACCAGCATAAGGATACAGACATGATTAATGAAAGTTTGCGTCCAGATGATTTAAAACACCTTATTAAAAAGGTATTTGAAATTGATAGCTACAAAAGCAAAATCGGCGACGATGAAGATATTGTTGTATTAAGTTTTACAGTCGATCACGAAGATCCAGCTAAAGACTTAGAAAACTTTATTGAAATGGGTTACGACTTTGTATTAGATGCTGACACAAGTCCAGGCGAAATGGATGACGGTACTTACAAAGTATTTGTAGAAATTGAAAGAGGTCGCCATGTACCTGAACAAATTTCTCAACTACTAGATGGTATTGAAAGACTAACTGGCATCCCAGAGATGCGATTCCGATATCATAAAAGTTTTAGAAGCCTGCCAGCAACTGAAGAAAACATTGCCGCAACTGTTCCGTTAGACAAGAACACTTATGAAATTTCTAGAAATCAAAATATGTTAGAAAATTTTAGTAATTTCTTTAGTAACAGTTATGTTGACGAAATTAAAGTATTAGACGAGTCTATTGTTTTTAAAAATATATGGAAGGACCCTATTAAATTTAATATTATTAATAGTGGTAAAAAGTCAGAAGTCTACCAGTCAATTAGCGGGCCGATCATGCTCGAAAGCAAAGACATTGCTGAAGTACTTTACTTCACAAAATACATAGGTAACTACAACATTACTAAAGTTGGTGATGCTTTTGTATTTGAAAACAACGGCTACGCTGTTGCACTTAAAAAAGGATAAGATAATGAGTTTTGAATTTGATTTCACAAAAGAAAAGTTAGCACAGATAATTCCAGGTAACCCCTATGTTGATCACTGGCATCATGCGCTAAGTGAGATTTTACCAGAATATGAAATTACATCGATTGCTAGAGTTGCTGCCTTCCTAGCACAAACAGCACACGAATCGGGCGGATATAAAGCATTAAAAGAAAACTTAAACTACAAAGCAGAAAGCCTTGTAAGAGTATTTCCTAAGTACTTCCCTAGTTTAGATGTTGCAAAACAATACGCACACAACCAAGAAAAAATTGCTAACAAAGTTTACGGCAATAGAATGGGTAACGGTGACGAGGCGTCAGGTGACGGGTTCCGTTACTGCGGTCGTGGTCTAATTCAGTTAACTGGCAAAGATAACTACACATGGTTTGCTGCCAGTTTAGAAATGCCAGTTGAGGAAGTTCCAGAGTATCTATCAACATTTGAAGGTGCTGTACAATCAGCTTGCTGGTTCTGGGAAACAAACAACCTAAATCAGTGGGCTGATAAGGGCGATATTCTAACATTAACAAAACGCATTAACGGTGGTACTATTGGTCTTGAAGATCGTATCAAGCACTACAATCATGCGTTGCATGTACTACACGGGTAATAGATATGTGGCTACTGAGCTTATTGCCTGACAGCATTTTACTATATGTAGTAAATACTGTTTTAATAGTAGGTGCTGTAGGCTCTTTCCTATCGTTCTTTGCAATTAATAGATTGTTACGCTGGTTTCCAGCTGTTGCACCCTATCATCTAATTTTACAAATTGTAAGCGCAGTATTACTAGTTGCCGGCATTTATTTTAAAGGCGGCTACGGTGTTGAGATGATGTGGCGTGAGCGTGTAGCAGAACTAGAAGAAAAGATTAAAGTTGCAGAAGACAAGTCAAAAGATGCTAACAGCGCACTATCTAAGGCACAGCAACAAAAAGTTAAAATTGTTAAAGAAGTTCAAGTAGTAATACAAGATCGTATTGTTGAAAAAGAAAAGGTAATTGATGCCGAATGTAAAATTGCTCCAGAGGCAATTAACATTTTAAACGATGCGGCTAAGAATCAAGGAGGTAAGAAATGAAACGCTTACTAGCCTTAATTCCAATCTTAATGCTAACTGGATGTCTAACAACTCCAGTTAAAAGAAACTTTCCGGATGTTCCTCCCGACTTAATGGTAGCATGTCCAGAATTAGGAACTGTTGACCAAGATACAACTAAACTTAGCGAAGTTCTCAAAGTTGTTACAAAAAACTACGGAGAGTATCAAGAGTGTAAAATTAAAGTTGATACTTGGATGGAATGGTACAAAACGCAGAAAGAAATTTTTGATAGTGTAAAATAAAGGAGTACTAATGGCACTACATGATTCAATTTTAAAGTTGATTAATAAAGAACCTAAAGACGAGGGCGCACCTAAACCAGCGCCAGGTTCTCGCAGTGAAAGAGAAGCAAAGATTAAAGACAAAGCAGGTATGGTTATTAGCGTATTTGCGTTGTTCCTAGCAGTAAACAGCTGGTACGGTGGCAAGTTGTCTAGCACAGTATTAAACAATACACTAGGTGCTAATAACGAGTGGTCGCAGTATCAAGCAAAAAATAACCGTTTGGTTAATTACGAAATTGCTAGTAAAACAACTAGCGACCCTGCATTAAAGAAAGAGTTTAAAGCAGAAGCAGAGCGCATGGATGCAGACAAAAAAGAAATTGCTGTTAAAGCCCGTAAGATGGAAGCAGACCGTGAACTAGCTAAAAAATCTAGTCCATGGATTGGTTATGCAAGCACAGCATACCAGTTAGCTATTGTCGTACTATCAGCAAGTATCCTTGCAGTTAGTATGCCAATGTTCTGGGCTAGCTTTGCTGTAGCAGGAGTAGGGTTAGTATTATCAGCCAACGGATTGTTCCTTTGGTTTTAATTTTTTAAGTTAGGAGCGAATAACATGAGCGAATATAAAGATATGAGTGATTCAGAAAAGAAAAAAGAAGATTGGATGAATAACAAATGGCGTCCAATGATGGGCTGGTTATACATGGCAGTATGTGCTTTTGACTTTGTACTATTTCCAATTCTATGGAGCTTGTTACATGCAATCATGCATTCAGCAACAATTACACAATGGCAACCGTTGACTTTACAAGGTGCTGGTTTATTCCACATCGCAATGGGTGCTGTTTTAGGTATTGCCGCATTAGGTCGTACACAAGAAAAATTAGCAGGAGCAAACAATGGCGGCGCATCAGTTCCAGCCTTACCAACAGGCATGCCAACAGCACCTAGCCCGGTACCAGCAGTATCAGTCCCAGCACCGAGCTACACAGCACCTGTTGCAAAATCAGTTGCAACACCAGCGCCAGTAGCGCAACCTACTGTCGCAGTTAACTTATCAAGCAGTGGAAAGCCTATGCCGGCTCCACAAGTTGATGAACCATTATAAAGGAAAGATCATGAAAAAACTATTAGCATTACTAGTAGCATCAGCATTTGTTATGCCAGTATTGGCGGCAGAAGATGCAAAGCCAGAAACAAAGAAAGTGTGTGTAAAGCAAACTGATCCAAAAACTAAGAAAGAAAAAGAAGTTTGTAAGAATGTAAAAATTCATAAAAAACACGAAGGTACAGCAGTTCCGGAAAAAGCACCAAAGAAATAATTTCATTGGGCTTGACAGGTCAAAGTAAATATAGTATCATCTATATTACTTGACCTGTTTTTACGACTATGAACGATTATTACCAAACACTAGGTGTAGACCAAAATGCAACGCCCGATCAAATTAAAAAGGCGTATCGCAGTTTGGCTATGAAGTACCATCCAGATCGCGGTGGTGATCAAGCTAAGTTTAAAGATATTAGTGTTGCATACGAAACATTAAGCGATCCACAGAAAAAAGCCGAATACGATCAAATGCGTATGGGCGGGCCGCAGGTAAGATTCACTAGCGGTAACTTCCAAGACTTTGCAGAAATGTTCGGCGGCGGGTTTGATCCGTTTGGTTCAAGATCAAACCCATTCGGAGATATTTTCGGAAGACCGTTACGCAAAAACAGAGACTTAAATATCTCTTGCCAAATATCCTTAATGGATTCTTATTTAGGCAAGCAACTAGAAGCAAGTTACAAACTGCCTAGCGGAAAAAACCAAACGGTTGTAATTAATGTTCCGCCTGGGATTAATCACGGCGAAACTATTAGATACAATGGGCTAGGTGATGATACTGTTCCTAATCTCCCACGAGGCAACTTGAATGTAACCATTGTTGTTCTGCCAGACCCAGAATTTAGCAGAGTGAACGACGATGTTTATGCCACTATCGAAATCAGCCCAATCGAAGCTATGATTGGTTGTAGTAAGCAAGTTAAGTTTATTACTGGCGAAACAAAAATGATAGACATTCGGGCTGGCATAGAACACGGAACTGAGTTTGCTAGTCACGGACACGGTTTTACAAATCCACACAATGGAAGAAAAGGAAGATTTGTAACCGTTGTTAAAATTTCAACACCTACAGTCACTGACCCAGAAATCATTGCCAAGCTCAAAGATATTGACATTCAAATCAAACGAGCTTAAAATTTAAACATCTTTTACTTAAGGAATAATATGGTAGAACCTAGTGACAACCTACAAGCAGTTTTTGAAAAAGCTATTGATACTGCTAAAAAACTGCATCACGAATATCTAACAATTGAACACTTGCTGTTTGCAATGTTGTTAGAAGATTCGTTTACAAACACAGTACAAGGTTACGGAGCAAACACAGAGAACCTTAGAAAAAATCTAGGTGAATATCTTCAAGACAAGTGTCAAGAAATTACCACTACAGATGTAGTAGTTAAACCTAAAAAGACACAAAGCGTCGAGCGTGTTCTTAATCGCGCATTTACACAAGTCCTGTTTAACGGGCGCCAGCGAATTGAACCTACAGATGTGTTCCTTGCTATGATGGCAGAGAAGCGTAGTTGGGCTTTCTTCTACATTGCACAAGCAGAAATTGACAAAGAGAAATTTGCAGATTATCTAAACACTAGTGCAGACGCAGACAGCACTGACGAACAAAAAGAGCCACAAGTAGACAAAGCCCTTGCACAGTTTACAACTAACTTAAACGAGCAAGTTAAAAAGAATAAAATCGACCCCGTCATTGGTCGTGTTGAAGAATTAGAAAATGTTGCGTTAGCTATGGGCCGCCGTAGCAAATCAAATGTAATCCTTGTTGGTGATCCTGGTGTAGGTAAGACTGCTATAGCAGAAGGACTAGCCTACAATATTGTTAAGGGTGCAGTTCCAGATTTCCTCAAGGATTATACTGTATTCAACTTAGACATTAGTGCTATGCTTGCTGGTAGTAAGTATCGCGGTGACTTTGAAGAAAGATTCAAAGCAGTTGTTAAGAGCCTTACTAAGAAAGGCAAAACTATTTTGTTTATCGACGAAGCACACATGATTAGTGGTGCTGGCTCAGCAAGCAATAGTGCGAACGACCTTGCTAATATGATGAAGCCTGCATTGTCTAAAGGCAATATTAAAGTTGTTGCCAGTACAACATGGGAAGAGTACCGTAAACACTTCGAAAAAGACCGTGCATTGATGCGCCGTTTCCAACGCATTACAGTTGACGAGCCTAGTAGCGAAATGGCATTACAAATCCTCAAAGGTATTAAGAAGTATTATGAAAGCCATCATAATGTTAAAATTAAAGATGATGCATTACAAGCGGCTATTAAGTTATCTGTAAAATATCAAACAGATAAAAAATTGCCTGATAAAGCAATTGACTTAGTTGACCTTGCATGTTCTCGATTTAACTTAAAGCTCGCCGATGAGCGAACAGTTAGCGAAAGAGAAATCCAATACGAACTTGCTAAGATGATTAACTTGCCAGAAGAGCAGGTTATGGAAACTGAAAGTAACAATCTTGCTACCTTGCAAGACAAATTAGAAACTGAAGTTTATGGTCAAAATCTTGCTATTCAAGAAGTAGTTGATAAGATCATTGTTGCACAAGCGGGATTGAAACCAGAAAACAAACCTATCGGTAGCTTTGTATTCATGGGCCCAACTGGTTGTGGTAAAACTGAAACTGCTAAGGCACTTGCAAAGAACTTAGGAGTTAAGTTGTTGCGTTTTGATATGTCAGAATATCAAGAGAAGCACAGTATCTCTAAGCTGATTGGCAGTCCTCCTGGATATGTTGGCTTTGAAGAAAACGCTGGCTTGTTGATTACACAGATTCAAGAGAACCCAAACGCTGTTCTGTTGTTTGACGAAGTTGAAAAGTCGCATCCAGATGTTAGCACAGTATTGTTGCAGATGATGGATAACGGTTTTGTTACAGGTTCAAACGGTAAGAAAGCTGATTGCCGTAACTTGATCCTTATCTTGACTACTAACGCTGGCGCACAGTCTGCAGAAAAGAATCAGATCGGGTTTGGACAGCAAGCTAAAGACTACAGTGATGCAGACTTGAAGAAGTTCTTTACACCAGAATTCCGCAATCGCTTAGATGGTATTGTTACATTTAACAAGCTAGGCAAAGAAACAATGGTTAAAGTTGTTAACAAGTTCCTTGACGAAGTTAAAGAACAAGTTAAAGAAAAAGGCATCCGCATTAAAGCCGACAAAGAAGCAATTAACTGGTTAATTGAAAAAGGCTTTGACAGTAAGATGGGTGCTAGACCATTGCAACGAGTTATCGACAAAGAAATTAAACGAGATCTTGCTCGTATGATGTTGTTTGGTGAGCTCAAAGCCGGTGGATGGTTAACTATTACTGTCGAAAATGACAAGCTAGTCCTTGTTGCAAAAGCAAAGGCTCCTAAAGTTCCGTTGCTTACTGTTGAACCTGCAACAGAAGATGCAGTATAAGACTACTAATCGACTATTTCGCGGCACATATCAATACAAAATCGTGTTGATATGTGCTGGCGCAGGGTTCTTTAGATCAGGCGATATGGCTAAGACATTAGCAGAATTAAATGCTATAGATATTAACACATATAAACATCCTTATAGATTCAGCATTAAAACTCAAGATGATTTAGATTTTGCGTTACAGCTTGCAACTACATTAGAAAATTGCAAAGATGTAAATGTTAGGGTAGAAAGTCCGTGGGTTAGTATCTATTCCAACAATGTTTTAGATATAGAAGCACTATCTAAAATTAAAGAAGAAAATGTAAAGTATATTAGCAAGCCACCCGATAATACTACACTAGTTGAGGGTACTGTTATACTCCCTAAAGTAGCGTTTGACTATAGGGTTACTATGGGCAAAGCTAATCAAAGTCACGAAACATTCCTTGACTGGGCTCATCAAAATCCTAAAATCTTACTTACTAAGAATTGTGACAAGAACTTACGCAAACCTGTTAGTTGGGGCGGCAGTCACTTCTATGTTACCGGCGAAAAGACCCTTTTAATGGTAAAAATGCACTTAGGCGGGTCTATAACAAAGGTAGAACGCATACTCAAAGCATAGTCCGTTGAATACAAAAGCGATAAATACTCTAACCGCAGAGAGATCTGCTGACTAAGTATAACGGACTTAAAAATGCGTGTAGAAGAATTATTAGAAAGCGTTACAGCAAGTTTAGAAAAAGAACTAGATCAAACTAACGAAGAAAAGCTAGACTACAATCTAGCCGAAGATCTAGTATTTTTTATGAACAACAATGACGATGTATATCGTCGCCATACATTTCCCGCTGTGACAAAGTGTCTAGATAGACTTAACGCAAATCAAAAAACCCACCCAAGCATTTTTAAAATTGCTGTACTAAAAGGGTTTAAAGATTACTCTAACGAATTCCCTGATCGCTTATTACCTTCAACTCTAGATGAGAAAGTTTGCGAAGAAGCGTGTAAAAAAATGCACGAAGAGACATGCAAATATGCCGAAGAAGGCAAGTATAAGGACTAATTGTGTTACTAAGAGAATTATTCCTTGAAACTAAAATAGAAAAGAAGGTTGCTGACTACGGCCGACCGTTTAATCACCCCGAACATTTAGTTTTCTTTTATGGGACAGAAGGTACCTTAGAAGCATTACAACACTTTCAAGAAGTAATTAACGAGAAAGAAGGCAAAACAACTGTAAGAAGAAAATGGGATGGTGCACCTCAAATTTACTGGGGTAGAGAAGAGGCCGGTGGCCCGTTATTGCTTGCAGGTCATAACGGATGGGCAAGAGGCGCAGCCGGTACAAGTCCAGAAGAAGTTTACGACTTTATTGCCAACCAAAGCGGTAATCCAAAGACTCCAGAAGAAGCAAAACAAAGACAATTATTTGCAAAAAACTTTGCAAACTTATATCCGCTTTTTGATGCGGCTACTCCAGAAGACTTTGTTGGATTTGTCTATGCAGACAACTTGTTTGGTGTTGATCCAGACAGACCAAAAACACTTAAAGACGGTGTATGGACATTCTGCCCTAACCCAAAATCTAAAACATGCTATCATGTAGATGCAGAAAGCGAACTAGGACAGCGAGTTGCTCAAGCACAAGTAATGGTTGTCGGTCATGCAATGTTTGATAGATTTGGTGCGGCAGACAGAGAACAAAAGCCTATGGACGATTTTAGCATGTTCAACGGCTCTGCTGGTTTAATTGTTCAAGGGCCAATTTATACTTCGGCTGCTCCTGACTTTGATACAACACCAATTGAAGAATTAATTGCCTACACAAATCAATATAAAGGCGTAATTGACGGATTCCTTAATGCTATTACACCAACTGACAAGAATGGTATCTTTTATCCCTTTGCTAATCAAATGAGTAAAGCCGGGGCGTTCGATGCAATCGACAACAACGCATTTGTTAATTGGATGCAACAAAAAGGTGTTAGCAAGAACAAGCAAGCTCACATCACTGCTATGATACAAGCTAATCCAGGCGGTCTAGATGCTGTATGGCACTTGATGAAAGAAATAAGAAAAATGAAAGACGCTATGGATGTTGCTATTAAACAGCAACCTCGAGCAGAAATATGGGATACTAACGGCGAAGGACATGTTCGCTATGCTAATCCTAAGAAACATAAATTTGGTAATGTTAAATTTGTACCTACTTCGTGGACACCATAATGAAACTAAGAGAACTTTTTGAAAACATTTACGAAGACGGGCCTGAAGAATTTGACGGTAGTTTAAAAACTATTGGAGTTTGCTTTGGTCGTTTTAATCCTCCACACAAAGGACACAAAGCTGTATGGAAGTCAGCTAGTGCAAATCCTATTTGGTATGTAGGTACTAATCAAAGTACAAGCGGTCCTAAAGATCCGTTGCCTTACGATGTTAAATTACAATGTATGGCAGCAGTATGGCCTAAGGTTGCTGGACATGTTATTCCAGAACAAAGTTTGCTAACACTTGCTAGTAGAATTTACGAAAAGCATGGAAGCAATGTACACTTAAAAGTCTACACCGACGAGGAATGGTTAGTTAAAACATTAACACAGTACAACGGACAAGAAAAAGAACACGGTATGTATAAATTTAATCAGATTGATTGGGTTCGTACAGAAAGATTAGCAAGTGCAACCAACTTAAGAGCCGCAGTTAGAGCGGGCGATAGAGCATCATTCTACAAAGACATGGGCATCAAGCCTAGCGTTAGTATCGAAGTTGACGGTAAAGACTTGCCAGTGTTTGATGTTGTTGCATATTTTTTAAATCAGTATCCTGAGCCAGTTAAGAAAACTAAGAAAGCAGTAGTTGCCGCTGAAGAATTCGGAGTTGGTAAAATTACTGCGCAGAATACAACTTGTGATGTTAATGCAAGTACTCCAGGTAAAAATTTAAAAGCATTTAAACTTGCTGAACAAATTGCACAATTAGAAAAAGAATTAGTAGAAGCAAAAGTTACACAAGGCAAGCTAACTAAAAGACAAGCACAATCTTCAAAAGGATTAAACACCTATTCCGATGGAGAAAGATGGAGTGCAGATTATGTTGCTTACAGATTAGGTATGGCAGTAGCTAGTACAGACGGCAAAGAAAATCCTAATATGGATGCTAAGAGTTGGATTGGTAAAGGTAAGTCAACACATCCTTACACCCCAGAAGAACAAGAAATGCTTAAAAAAGCATACAAAGCTGTTGGGGCTGACTATCAAGACTTAAACCACGGAGATATGCGTAGTTTAGAATTAGATACAACAAACAAAGTAAGCCCAGTACCTAAAAAGAAAAAGAACAAATACGGAGTATAAAATGAACGACAAGTATCACTTGGCATTAAAGACAGCATTTGCAAGCGAATATGCGTTTGCATTAAAAGCACAAAACTTTCATTGGAATGTTGAAGGTGCTAGCTTTCCTCAATTACATGCCTTGTTTGAAAAGATATACGACGAAGTCTACGGTTCTATTGATACATTTGCAGAACAACTAAGAGCGTTAGAATTATATACTCCTGCTAGTCTTCAAAAGTTTAGTATGTTAACTAGAGTAGAAGACGAGAATAACGAGAACTTGCCGGACGGACAGATGGTTCAAGAGTTACTTGAAGATAGCGAAAAGATGGCTAACATCTTCCGCATTACATTTGACATGGCCGAACAAGCAGGTGATCATGGATTAAGTAATTTCCTAGCTGACAGACAAGATGCTCATAAAAAGCATAGTTGGATGTTAAGATCAACTTTAAAATGAAACAGTATAAGATAACTACAGAACACTTGAACCAAGATAGTCCAGACGACTGCTATCTTGACCCTAGTGATCCTGTACACGAATTAAAAGCTCTACAACATTTAGCAGGATTAGGTGCTGATGCAAGACTTCATGAGATGAGGGGCAGTAATATTAGTGTTACTGGATGCGAAAACGGTCGCATACAAAGAGAAAAGAATATTAAACCAGGGACACCTGAATGGTTCCAGCTATGGTTTAGTTTACCATATTTAACAGGTGAAAAGAAGATATGAAAATTAGAGACTTATTAGGCGCAAGCGACTTAACATTAGAAGGACACTATCGCAGACCAGGTAGTTCAACAGCGTACGATAGAGACTATCGTTCAAGCGTTAGCGGCATGGGGAAGCATGACAGTTTAGCATACCAACTAGATGGCGGTGCTAACGATGAAGGTTGGGACAAAGAACCGTATCAACATAAAGACGACAAGCCTGTATTAAAAGGTTATTACTTTTATGATGTGCCTGCGGGAAAAGAAGGATTGGCTGCTATCTACGGTGTTAAAAAACTTAAGAGCGGGAAGTGGGCTAAAGCATTGTACTCAACAAGCGGTCGTAGCTATGCACTACAAAAGAACGGTGCTGACAAGGAGTTTGGGCCAGGCAAATTTTGGTCTCCTAAGAAGGAAAGCATTGCGGAAACAGCTACAGCAGGATCAACAAGCTCGGGAAATGTAGGAGTAGGAGCAGTTTATAAAAATAAACCAGCTAAATCCGTTAAAAATAAAGACGGTACTGTTAAAAATGCCCAAGATATGAACGCAAATCTGCTGACTGGCGGAAGCATCAAACGATAAATATAACATAAGATTACGGAGTCTACCATGCACGACGATATGCAACCAGATAACAATATGCCAATGGGTCAAGAAGATCACGAAGGCGCAATGGCAAAAGCTGACTTATACAAGTTAGCTAACTATTCATTTAAACTATTCAAGAAGATTGAACCTGAACAACAACTAGAAGGTTGGGTACAGGCTAAGATTACTAAAGCCGCTGACTACATTGCTAGCGTATATCACTATCTTGAATACGAAATGAAGTTTAATCAATATGGTCAAGCATTAGACAACAGTGATGTTTTAAGCGAAAGTCAAAAGGCAGAATTAAAAAACAAGCTAATGGAAGCTAAGTCTGCTATGAAAGAGCTTAAAAAGAAGCAAGCAGAAAAGTTAACTGGTAAGAAAGTATCCGAATCAAAAGACAAATGCACTTGCGAAGAAAACGAAAGTACTTGCAAAGTCCACAGCATGGAAGAAGGTTTTGAAGCTAATGCTAAAGTAGGAGACACATTCAAAACTAAGACGGGTGTTGCTACAAAAACTAAAACTGGTTTAAAGCATACAAACACAAGTCACTCCGATGAAGAACACGGAGAGCCAGTTAGCAAAGTAAAACAAAAGTCTGCCGCAGAAAAGAAAGCTGACAAGGAAAAAGAAATCAAACTACCTAAGCACAAGGGCAACACTTGGGGCATGAAAGGTGGCGAGAAGTTTGGTAGCAAAATGGAAGAAGGTTCTAAACCAGACTTCTTAGATATGGATAAAGACGGCGACAAGAAAGAGCCAATGAAAAAGGCTGTTGCTGATAAGAAGAAAAAAGTTGCTGAAGAAAAATCATCTACTGGTGGAGAAATTACACGAGGTAAGGGTTTTACTCGCCACTCACATAATCCAGATCGTTTTAGCGACGAGCCACACGGTGAAGAAGCAAGCAAAGCTAAGTCAAAGAGTGCCGCTGAAAAAGCTGGCGACAAGGCCGCTGACAAAGCAGAAGAAAAACAGGGCAAGGCTTGGGAAAAGCGTTTTGGTAAAGGTTCTGTAACCCGTGTTAAGGACGGTAAGAAAGTTGACGAGGCAGCAAAGCCAAGTGCAGGTCTTTCTAAAGAAAAGAAAAGCGAAGTAGTTAAAAAAGCCAAAGCAGGTGAAGACATTGGCAAGCCAGGTAAAGGTTTTGCTAAAGTAGAAAAGGCTGCTAAGAAAGGCGGTGCTAAAGATCCTAAAGCTGTAGCCGCTGCCGCTATGTGGAAGAATGTTAAAGAGTCTGTTAAGATTGCAGAAGCTGAGAAGAAAGCTAAAAAAGACTACGACGGTGATGGCAAAATTGAATCAGGTAAAGACGAACATGCTGGCTCAGTAGACAAAGCTATCAAAGCTTCTAAGGCAAAAGAAACAGTTAAAGAGTCAACAGACTTTAGTCGTATGCAAGAACAGCTAGCTCGTTTAAATCGTAGCGAATCACATGTATTAAAAGAAAGCAGTGAAGCTGATCAAATTCGTCAATTATCTAAGCGTCTATTAGGATAATAGCATGGACATGAAGCGTATTCTACAGGCTCTTGATGGTGCTTCTACAAAGCCTGTAGAAGGTGCTAGTGACATGGCTAAATTTTTAAAGGCCGTTGATACTGGTTCATCTGAACAAACATTAACCGAGGGGTCTAATCCTCACAAAGTTGCATTACCTGTGCAAATGGCAATGCAACATTATCAACAGCCAGTAACTGAAAAGAAACAATCAAAAACATCTCTTATATCAAAATATTTTGTTGAAGCCGAAGAAACAATTTTCCAAGCTAAAGAAGAAAGACGTCAATTAATTAATCAATATGCTAGCACTATTGCCCAGCGTGTTATGATGAAAGAATCTGCGTTAAAAGATAAAGAAGATTTACAAGCAAAGCGTAAAGCATTGCAAGATATACAACTAGATCCTAATACTAGTAAAGATCCAGATCTTAAAAAAGAACTAGTTAGAAGAAAACACGATCTAGAAAAAGAAGCAAAAGCAAAGAAATTAGATGAAGCTGGTGAAGCAGGATGGGGTAGAACAGGTATGGCAGGTGTAGGTTTACAACCTATAGAAGAAGTACCTATTGAGCCAAGTGGCGACCCTAATGATCCTACAATATACGGACACGCAAAAGCCAACCCAATGAGCTTAAAAGGCCGTATTATGCAGGCACGAGCACAATTAAAAGAACTTGCACAAATGGCAGAGTCAGATGACTTAGCTACTTGGCAACATATATGTAAGCTAGCCAAAGGCGGCATGTTTATGGGTTTAGAACAAAACTTAGAACAAGTTCGTCACGGTATTGCTGAACTAGCGGCCAAGCGTAAAAAAGGTGGAGTAGCAAGCAGAGGTATCGACAAGAATATTGACGAAGATAACGACCCTTGCTGGAAAGACTATAAACAAATTGGAACTAAGAAAAAGGGCGGCAAAACTGTACCTAACTGTGTTCCAAAAGAATAAACTATCGGGGACTAACAATGGATTTAAAATCACTGATTGCGAGAATGGATCAAATCGAACAAGGGCTTAACGAAGCTGATGCGGCAGCACCGGCGGCGGCGCCTGTGGATCCTGCTAGAGCGCAATACGACCAATTTAAGGCAGCAGATGCTAAGGCAGCGGCTGTTGAGCAAGTTAAGAAAATGACATCACCACAGGGTGGTGCTAACTTTATCGATCCTAAGGATGGAATTATCAAGTACGCTGATCAAGCAAATGCGGCAATGGGCGGACAAGGTCAAATTAAAGAGTTTCCATTTAGTTGGTTCCAAAAAGGACAAGAGAAAGAATTCTTTGCAACTATCAAAGCCGCTGGCTTAGAAGTTGTTCCAGTAGAGCGTAAGCAACTATTTGGTACATCGCAAGTTGCAGGTATTAAAGGCGGGCCGGAAGCAGTTGCTAATGTTGGACAAGCTCCGGCGGCGACGACAGCTGATGCTTCAGCAACTTTAGAAAAACTAAAGCAGTTAATGGCATTGATCGATCAATATGCGGCTGCTAAGGCAAAGGTTGCGGCAGCAAAACAAGCCGCAACTAAACCAGGTGAAAAGCGCACAGCTGGCGAAATTAAAGCTAGTGCAGACTTAGGTAACTTTGCTGGCGAGAGTGTTGAGTTCCAAGGCGCGATTGCTAAGAACTTAGTTGAGAGTTTTGGTTACAATTTTAACCAGCCTGCACCTGAAGGGTTTTACTACGACACAAACGGCCAGCTAGTCGAATATAGCATGGCACAGTTTGGCCAGGATGCAGGCGACTTTGGTCGTGGTGCTTGGAATGGATTAACACTTGGAGCTGGTGATAATATTAACGCAGGCGTTAAAAGTGTATTCAAAGGCACAAAATATAAAGACGAGCTAGGGAAAGAAATTTCTGCTAGTCAGGCAGCTGAAAAGCGTAGTCCAGGTCTTTATACAGCTGGTAATGTTGCAGGAGCTATTGCTGCCCCTATTCCAGGTGGAGCCGCAGTTGGTGCAATGAAAGGTTTAGGCACTGTTGGAAGGATTGCCGCACAAGGTGCTTTGAACTACGGTGCTACTAAAGGTGTTGAATATGTCAAAGACAAAGCAGACTTAAAAACACTCAGCGGCGGCAAAGGTGATCCAAAAGTACAACAACTACAAAAAGTTATTGGCGTTGTTCCAGACGGTGTAATGGGACCAAAAACAAAACAAGCATTAATAGCTTGGCAAACACAAAATAAAATCCCTGCTACAGGTGTTGCCGATGCGGCTACTATGCAGGCAGCAGGTTTAGCAGAAAGCGGAGAAACTATGAACAAACCACAAACAGTAGCAGAAGGCATTGCTTCTTTAAGAGATCGTCTAGCAATGATCGAATCTGAACTTCCACAAGAAGAAGATCTCGACGAAGAATATTACATGGGTGAAGACGGCAATGTATATAATTCACTAGGCGAACAAATTACCGACGAGGGTGTTCTTGATGCAATCGGTAAGGGCATTAGCAAATTTGGCAAAGGCATTAGCACCGGGTTTAATAAAGGTGCATTAAGTCCAGCTACTGCCGCTAGAGCAGGTGTAGCTAATAAAGCAGGTAATTTAGTTGGTCGTGGAGCTAGTGCAGTTGCTAAGAATCCAGGTAAAACTGTTGCAGGTTTAGCGGCAGCTGGTCTTGGATTAAATGCATTAAGCGGCGATCCTGCACAACAAGGAGCATCTACAACTCCTGTTAAGCCACCGGCAGCACCGGCAGCACCGGCGGCTCCAGCGGCACCGGCGGCGGCGCAACCAGAAGCTGAGGATAAAGAGCTAGCAGAATTAAGAGCTAAGATTGATGCACTAATGGCAGAAATTGCTAAGGATCAAAACCCAGAAGTACAGAAAGGACTAGAAGCTGCCAAAGCAAAATGGTCTACTGTTTCTGGTAGTTCAGCTTCAAATGCTACAGCTAACACAACTGGCGCACCAAATATGGCGCAAGTTAATAAGTAATTTAACAACTACTTAAGAATATAATGGCAGATTTACTCTGCCATTTTTCTTTTGTGAGCTTGCATTTATAAGATAAGTACTGTACAATAGGCATATTATTAAGGAGAAACACATGGGCGGTCGTTCATACGGTGCAGAAGAAAAGGCAAAATTAGAAAGACTTATTAGCGAAGGTTCTACAGTACTTCGCGAAATTGAAGATTTACAAGAAGGCTTAAAAGAAACTGTTAAAGCAGTTGCTGAAGAATTACAAGTAAAACCTAGTGTTATCAACAAAGCAATCAAAATCGCACACAAGGGTGATTGGTCGCAGTATAACGAAGACTGGGAAGAAATTGAAGCAATTTTGGATATTACAAAGCGTATCTAAACCTGTTACAATAAAAGGGTAAGGCGGGCCATAATCCGCCATATCGGTATTTGTCAGCCGAAAATGACATGAGGAGAAAAGCTATATGTCTTATGTAGACGCATGGTTTGACCGCGACAATGATATCATTCGTGTGGTTGAACGCAACAAGAAAGGCGAAAGAGAATTTAGGGATATTCCTGTACGCCATACATTTTATTATAAAGACCCTAAGGGCAAATTCCAATCAATTTACGGAGAACCAGTAAGCCGCGTAGTTTGTAAAAATACAAAAGAACTACGAAAAGAACAGGCTATTAACTCCGGCAAACAACTATACGAAGCAGACATTAACCCTATCTTTGTTTGCTTATCTGAAAACTACATCAACCAAGATGCTCCAAAACTCAATGTAGCGTTTTTCGATATTGAGGTGGACTTCGATCCAGAACGAGGATACGCATCTCCAGATGATGCGTTTATGCCAATTACTGCTATCGCTGTTCACCTACAATGGTTAGACACTATGGTTTGTTTAGCTATTCCTCCTAAGAAGGTTAGTATGGAAGATGCTAAGGAAATGGTCAAAGAGTTTCCTAATACAATGCTGTTTGATAACGAAGCAGACTTGTTAGATACATTCTTAGACTTAATTCAAGATGCAGATATTATTAGTGGATGGAATAGCGAAGGCTTCGACGTCCCATATACTGTTAATCGTGTTACAAAAGTCCTAAGCAAAGAAGATACACGACGATTCTGTTTGTTTAATCAACTACCTAAGAGACGAGAATATGAAAAATTCGGACGTCAGAGCGTTACTTATGATTTTGTTGGTCGTGTTCATTTGGACAGTCTCGAGTTGTACCGCAAATACACCTATGAAGAACGACACTCGTATCGGCTGGATGCGATTGCCGAATATGAATTAGGCGAAAGAAAGACGCAGTACGAAGGCACACTCGATCAACTGTACAACAATGACTTTAGAACATTCATTGAATATAACAGACAAGACTGTGCGCTTCTTGATCGCTTAGATAAAAAATTAAAATTCTTAGATCTTGCCAACACACTAGCACACGAAAATACAGTATTGCTACAAACAACAATGGGTGCTGTTGCTGTTACTGAGCAAGCCATTATTAACGAAGCGCATCGTAGAGGATTTGTTGTTCCTAATCGCAAGAAAATGGACGAGCGTGAAGATACTAACGCCGCTGGTGCGTATGTTGCCTATCCTAAAGAAGGTATTCAAGACTGGGTCGGTTCTCTAGATATTAACTCACTATATCCGTCAGCTATTCGTGCATTAAATATGGGTCCGGAAACTATTATTGGACAGTTGCGTCCAACAAAGACCGATGCGTATATTGATGAGCAAATGGCAAAAGGCAAGAGTTTTGCCGCTAGTTGGGAAGGTAAGTTTGGTACAGACGAATACGAAGCAGTAATGGCACAAGAGATTGGCACAGACATTGCTATTGACTGGGAAAACGGTGACACTGATATTGTTAGTGCCGCAGAAGTTTATCGATTAATCTTTGAAAGCAATCAGCCTTGGGTTATTAGTGCCAACGGTACAATCTTTACTTACGAAAAAGAAGGTGTAATTCCGGGGTTGTTAAAGCGTTGGTATGCAGAGCGTAAGGAAATGCAGGCCAAACTTAAAGAAGCAATTAAAGCAGGTAACAAGATTGAAGAAGAGTACTGGGATAAGCGTCAGTTAGTTAAAAAGATTAACTTGAACAGCTTGTACGGTGCTATTCTTAACGCAGGTTGTCGCTTTTTTGACAAGCGTATTGGTCAATCAACAACACTAACTGGTCGTCAAATTGTTAAACACATGGCTGGTAAGGTTAATGAGATTATCACCGGTGAATATGATTACCGCGGTAAAGCTATTATCTATGGTGATACTGACTCTTGTTATTTCTCTGCATACAAGACTTTAAAGAAAGACATTGATAGTGGTGCTATTCCGTGGACTAAAGAAACAGTCATCGCACTATACGACCAAATTGGCGAAGAAGTTAACAGTACATTCCCACAGTTTATGCTAGATACCTTCCATGTGCCAAAGTCTAGAGGCGAAGTTATTAAAGCAGGTCGTGAAATTGTTGCTACTAAAACATTGTTCATTACTAAAAAGCGTTATGCCGCATTGTATTACGATAAAGAAGGCAAGCGCAGTGATGTAGATGGTAAGCCGGGTAAGATTAAAGCTATGGGTTTGGATCTTAAGCGCAGTGACACACCAGAATTCATTCAAGACTTCTTAAGCGATGTACTTGAAATGGTGCTAACTGGTTCTAGTGAGCAAGAGGTACTAGACTTTATTAGCGAGTTTAGAACTAAATTTAAGGCAAGACCAGGTTGGGAGAAAGGTTCTCCCAAGAGAGCCAATAACATTACTGAATACGAGGCTAAAGAAAAGAAGCAAGGTAAGGCAAATATGCCCGGGCATGTTCGGGCAAGCATTAATTGGAACACACTAAAGCGTATGTTCAACGACAAGTATTCGATGGGTATTACCGACGGTGCTAAAGTTATTGTATGTAAGCTCAAAGCCAACCCTTTAGAGTATAACTCAGTTGCATATCCAGTGGATGAGCTCCGTTTACCTCAATGGTTTAAGGACTTACCGTTTGACCATGCAGAGATGGAAGCTACTATTATTGATAAGAAACTAGAAAACCTTATCGGTGTTCTAAATTGGAACATTAGTAGTACTGAAGAAAAGAATACCTTTAACAGTTTATTCGAGTTCTAATATGAAATTTATAATTGCAGGTTACGGTTTTGTGGGTAAGGCAGTGGCAAATGCCTTAAAAAATACCCACGAGATTGTAATACACGATCCGCAGTACACTGACTATAAAATTATCGACCACCACGACGCAGATGGCATTATTATTTGCGTTCCTACTCCAACATTAGAAAACGGAGTATGTGATGCTAGTATAATTTCAGATGTTCTAGACAATGTTCCTATCTTTATGCCTGTACTAATTAAGAGTTCAGTAACTCCTGGTATTGCAGAAGGGTTAGATGAACTATATCCTAATCATAGTATTGTGTATAGTCCCGAATTCTTGAGAGCTAAAACCGCTAATCAAGATTTTCTCAACCAGAAGTATGTAATTTTAGGTGGAGAAGATCCAGAATGTTTCTGGCAGGATTTATTTCAAAGTACATTACCACATTGTAAAATGGTGTTTAACTGTAGTGCCAAAGAAGCATGTATGGTTAAGTATGCGTCTAACAGTTTCCTAGCACTTAAAACATCATACTTTAACCAAATATATGATGTTTGTGCTAAAACTGACATGGACTTTGATGTAGTAAGACAACTCCTTGCACATGATCCGCGCATAGGAGTCGACCATACTATGGTTCCAGGCCCTGACGGGGATCGAGGATGGGGCGGACATTGTTTTCCAAAGGACACTAGTGCATTTGTTAAGTGGACTACTACTGTAGGAGAACCAGTTACTTTGGTGGAATCCGCCATCCAATATAACAATAAAGTAAGAAAAAGTCCTTGACTTTTAACAAAAACCTAAATATAATCACATTTACAGGAGATTCTCATGAAAGATATTTTACAAGACCTAGTAGCACATACACACAGCCTCGGGTTTATTCCGTTAGTTAAAGTAACAGCTGATAACAAAGAAACATTAATCGAAGCAATGGCCGAAGACCGTTCAGTTATTGTTAGTGCTAAGACAAAAACACCAGTAGCACAGTTTGACGGTGTATTCGGTATGCCTAACTTGAATAAGTTGGACTTACATTTAAAATGTCCAGAGTACAAAGAAGGCGCACAGATTAGTGTAGTAATGGCTAATCGTAACGGCGAAGACATTCCAACAGGTTTGCATTTTGAAAATGCCGCTAAAGACTTTAAAAACGACTATCGTTTTATGAACACTGAAATTATCAACGAAAAGTTGAAGTCAGTTAAGTTTAAAGGCGCACAGTGGGCTATTGAATTCCAACCAAACATTGCAAGCATTCAGCGTTTGAAGTTTCAAAGTGCCGCACACAGCGAAGAAACAGTATTCCAAGTTAGCACAGACAGTGACAACTTGATTTTTAGCTTTGGTGATGCTAGTACACACGCCGGTAGCTTTGTATTCCAATCAGGGATTACAGGAAAACTAAAGCAATCATGGTCATGGCCAGTTAGCCAAGTTCAAAGTATCTTAGGCTTAAGTGGTGATATTACTATGAAGATTTCAGATATGGGTGCTATGCAAATTACTGTAGACAGCGGCTTAGTTGTTTACGACTACATCTTACCAGCGCAAAGCAAGTAATCATGAGCTTAACACAGATATTGTTTGCATGTGTTACATCCGTAATTCTAATTGGTATTGTTTATCGCCATACAGGCATTGACAATATTAAGAAGTGTTACGGAATGTGGTTAACTAAAGAGTACTGGACAAACTATAACATTGTCGAGTTTTTAAGCTGGTTAGCAAAGGCAATCATCATCATTCCGGGATTAATTTTCGGAATCCAACTATGGTGGTTATACTTCTTTACTTTGCTTACTAGTCTTACACTTATTTGGGCTAGTAACAAGAAACTATTACCTACACTAGTAGGATTTAACACTATGTGGGCTTGGTTAAGTTTAATGGTGTTATCACAACATTTGGTAAAATAATATGGAAACACATAAAAGAACTGTTGCACGAATGATTAGTTATAGAATAACTGCTTGGTTATTTACAATCCTATGGACATATCTGTTTACAGGAGATATTGGTAGTGCTACTGGATTTGCAACTGCACTACATATCTTGTTAAGTATCGACTATTACATCCATGAAAGAATTTGGTTGAAAATAAAGTGGGGCAGAATTGAATAAAAATTTAACAGCAACGCAAAATGATTACGCAGTTTTCTTGCCTGCAACTAGCGGCTTCTATGCTACTTTTATTGGCAAGCAACACTACGGTAATTATGTAGATCCTGCCCGTGTGCCGCAGGCATGGGGCGCTGGCGTAGATAGCCTTAACTATCTCGAACCAGAGAAAGGTGAATTTTATTACAAGTGGTGTCTGTATTCAGCGGGTCATGCTAACTTAGATCTTAATAAGTTAGATGAAGGTGAAGACATGTTCCGCAAGCGTGACCGTAGTACAAGTTGGGTACTAGGTGACTCGGGTGGATTCCAGATTGGTAAAGGTGTTTGGCCTGCTGACTGGAAAGATCCTAATTGCCCTAAAGCACAGAAAAAGCGTGAACAAGTTTTAACTTGGATGGACGCACTTATGGACTACGGCATGGTACTTGATATCCCTGCGTGGGTTGCTCGTAGCCCTGCTGGTCGTGCCGCAACAGGTATTAACACTTACGCAGAAGCAGTTCAAGGAACTTATATCAATAACGATTGGTTTATTAACAATCGTAACGGTAACTGTAAGTTCCTAAATGTTTTACAAGGTGAAAACCATACAGATGCAGAAGACTGGTATCAACGCATGAAGAAATATTGCGATACTAAAGTCTACGGAGACCGTGCATTTAATGGATGGTCTATGGGTGGACAAAACATGTGTGATGTCCACTTGGTATTAAAGAGATTAGTAGCACTACGATTTGATGGCTTGTTAGAAAAAGGCCAACACGATTGGATGCACTTCTTGGGCACTTCTAAACTAGAATGGGCAACTTTATTAACTGACATACAAAGGGCTGTAAGGAAATATCACAATGACCAATTTACCATATCTTTTGATTGCGCCTCACCGTTTCTTGCAACAGCAAACGGACAAATCTACATCCAAACAGAAACAGAAGACCGAACAAAATGGGTCTACCGAATGGTGCCGTCTGCTGACGACAAAAAATATGCAAGCGATACAAGACTCTTCAAAGACGCAGTTATCCAAGACGGAATCTTTGCTAACTTCGAATCAAGTCCGTTAATCGACCAAGTTCAAATGAAGGATATTTGTATCTACGGTGCTGGCACACCTAAACCAGGTGTTACAAATCCGGATCCTTATAATCCTGCAGATTGGATAGTACTACCTGACTACAACAAGCTAGGTAAAGTTAGTAATAAAACTAGTTGGGATTCATTTAGCTATGCTATTCAAATGGGCCACAATGTTTGGAGCCATATCAATGCTGTACAAATAGCTAACCAAAAGTACGATCAAGGTGTTGTTCCAGCAATGTTAGTCCAAGAAAAGATTAACCGAATCTATTTTAGAGACATTGTTGATGCTATTTTTGCCACTTCTAGCCGTGCAGAGGCAGATAAACTAGTTGAAGATTACAGCAGATATTGGATGAGTATTATTGGTACTCGCGGTGCTAGCGGTAAGAAAACCATTAACGCAAGCACACACTTTGCCAATCTGTTTGACGAAGTTGAGTCTGAACCAGTACAATCAGAACACGACGGTGAATTTACCGAAGAGGAAGAATCCAAATTAGACCAGCTAGAATCACAGGTAAAAGAATGACATTGCCAGACGAACGGTACCGAGCAGTAGTAAAGACTCAAGAGTTTCTAGTAGAGATACTTAACACTCCTCGAGTTCCTAAAGCAATCAAGGACAATGCTAGATGGTGTCTACGACATTATCCAAGCGCATGGGATATGAAACGGGCGGCTGAAAATTGTCCAGATGTCTTTGCTGAAAGCATAGAAGATGTACAACGAATGATGATGAAATATCAGCAGGAGAAATCTGATGAAGCGTGATTACGACAACGGGGTTCACGATAATGTGGTCTTTTTTGAAGGCACAGAAGTAGAGCACACACCTGCATTTGGTATGCACACTTTATTTGTTACTGGTGTGCAACCCACTAACGAGATTACTGCTAGACTTGCTTATGTGGGTCAACATATTTTCTTTGGTGCTAACCACAGTTTCAATCCTACTACTAGAGACGAGTGGCAAGCGTGGGAGGATATGATTGAACACTATCTAAAAATGGACTACTTGTGTAGCCTAGATATTCCACTAAGTGCTGTTGAAGAATTTAACGACGGCCCGTTAAACGACTACAATAACTTTATTCCCCAAATTAGAGTTCCAATTCCTTATATTAAATTGTGGAATTATAATACAATGCTTAAAATCGACGATAAAGATTTCAAAGCAACTAATCCAGGCGTTTGGTCTCACAGCCTACACGATTTAAAAGACCGTTCTAAGTTTACACCTTGGGACAAATATAAAGACGATAAAATAGTATGACAACCATTAAACAAGATATCCGCCCTAATAAAATGATTTGGGTCACATTTCAAAAGGAGGGTATGCACAAATACCCAGCGGCGTTAACTGACCCTTCACTAGCTACAGGTGATGAATATGATGTTTCATTCCTAGGTTATCCACATAGACACATCTTCCATTTTAAAGTATGGATCGGTGTTACACATAACGACCGCGATATTGAGTTTATTCAGTTCAAACGCTGGTTGCAAAATCTCTACGCAGATGCTACACTGAGTTTAGATTTTAAGAGTTGCGAAATGATGTCAGATGATTTATACGACATGATTAGCAAAAAGTATCCCGGCCGTGAGGTTTGGATTGAGGTCTCCGAAGATGGAGAAAATGGTTCATTTATTAAGTACTAAAGGAAAGCTATTATGGCTAAAAATTACAACGACTACAAATATTTCGAAAACCGACCTGACGTTGTAAAGGTCTTTAATGACCTCGAAGCGTATCTCGACTGGTGCCGATTCGAGTTACGCGACTTTAACCCTGCAGAATTGTATCGGAAAGATTCTGCAAACTACCAGGCTTACTTAGCAAGCAAGCGTCCAAGAAAACCGTACATGGGCAAAAATCCTAGATACGAAGGTCGTAGACACAATGACAGTTTTTCTCGTTGATTTAGAATCAGTTGAGACAAGGTACACGGGTCAATGGAAGGCCCATGTACCTAAACTCTTACATAAGGAAGGTCACAATGTTCAAATTATCTCTGGTCCTGAAGACATTCCTAGTGCCACTACTCCTGGCGCCTTTCTTAATTTTGGCGGCACTAATATCTATAAGTCTAGCCAAGTTGAGCAAATGGGGCGTCTATTTTGTGACGGAGCCGTTCATCCCGGCGATCACTTTATCTTTACTGATGCTTGGCACCCTGGTATCATAAATTTAAAGTACATGAGTGAACTACTAGGTATTCCTGTAGTTACGCACGGGCTGTGGCATGCGGGTAGTTACGATCCACAAGATTTCTTAGGCAGACTTGTAGGCGATAAACCTTGGGTTAGACACGCAGAAAAAAGTTTCTTCCATGCGTTTGATCACAACTACTTTGCTAGCAAATTTCATATTAATTTATTTTGCGATCAGCTGTTACACACAACTGTTGAGGAAATAAACAACCGCCATCCTAAAAAGATTATCCAATCTGGTTGGCCTATGGAATATATGCAAGATACTCTACTAATGTATAAAAACATGCCTAAGAGAGATCTCATTTTATTCCCACATCGCATCGCACCCGAGAAGCAAGTTGAAATTTTTAGAGATTTAAAAGAACACTTGCCACAGTACGAGTTCGTAGTCTGTCAGGATCAACAGCTAACAAAAAATGAATATCATAACTTGTTAGGCGAAGCAAAATTAGTGTTTAGTGCGAACCTACAAGAAACATTAGGCATCAGTTGGTATGAAGGTGCTGTTGTAGATGCTATTCCTATGGTGCCGGATCGATTAAGTTATAGTGAGATGGCTTTTGATACATTCAAGTATCCTAGCGAATGGACTGAAAGTTACGAAGCATATCAGAACTACAAGCCTTATGTAGTTAAAACAATTATTGAACATATGGAATTTTATAAAACTAGAATTCCTATGATGCATAAGCAGGTAAAGTTTTTAGAAGAAAAGTTCTTCTCAGCAACTGCATTGTTAGAAAACATCAAGTGAGGCAAATATGAAAAAGGCATTTTTAAACTGGCTAGATAAAATTGGTCGTAAGCGCATTGTTATGGATCGTGTTGATAACGAACCGTACCTTGAGCGATACTACTTGTTTCTAAAAGACCGTAAAAAATTTCCTTTTAATATTTTCTTACATCACTTTCTCAAGGGTGATCCCGATGATGTACACGATCACCCTTGGAGTTATTTTACTATTATCTTAAAAGGCGGCTATTGGGAATACATTCCGCAATTTAATAGTGAAGGCAAAAAAACTTGCGAAATTGGCAAGTGGAGAGGTCCGGGACATTTTAGATTTTGTAAACCTACAAGTTACCACAGAATCGAATTAGATACTAGTGTTGATTGTTGGACACTATTCATGCCAGGGCCTCAAAAACGAGATTGGGGTTTTCTCGTAAAAAATAAATGGGTCCATAATGAGTTATACTTACACAACAACAGCAGGAACGGTGCATCCGTACACAATTAATACTGGTGCAGGCGTTGGCGGACTAACCGGAACAATTACTATTAGCAATGGCGGCACTAGTTCATACTCTACATTAGCTACACCGTTTACTAATTCGAACGGTAAGGCCGTAATGACTATGCCAGCGGGCGAAGACAAAGTAATTTTGGAAAAAACAGCTACACTAGATGTCAAAGGTAATTTAGTAATAAACGGATTAGATTTAGAAGAACGGCTAAAGACAATCGAAAAAGTGCTTGGTATTCCAGAAAGAGATGTTACAATGGAAGCTAAATATCCGTCGTTAAAAAAGAAATTTGACGAGTACATTAATACTTTAGAAAAATACAGAACATTTGAAAGAATTAAAGGAGAAGAAGAATGAGAGAACTTCACGAGTCAGTTAAACATACTGCTAAAGAAATGGTTATTAAAGAAAGCGAAGGCTTTAGACTACGCTTAGAAAAGTGGGAAGCTATTAGTCCTGCTGGGCTTTATGCTATTGATTTAATTCAAGAAAGTCTTAAAGAAGACGGTAGCGTTGCTTATACTAGCACCTATAACTTCAACATGACTAAAGAAGAATTACAAGCTCTTGCTCACGGACTAACTGCATGAAAAAAATCTACTACAGCTGGTCGCAAGTAGAAGGCGCATGTTTAGATATTGCTCGCCAAATGTCAGCACACGATTGGAAACCCGATTATATTGTTGGCTTAACTAGAGGAGGTTTAGTACCTGCGAATTTGTTAAGTCAATATACCGGCATTAAAATGCACACACTTAATGTTAGCCTTAGAGACGGAAACGAAAGTGAAAGTAACTTATGGATGGCAGAAGATGCTATCGGGTGTGTACCACTTGAGCGTAAAACAGAGTTTGGCGGACATAAGTGGGTTGAAAGACTTAAAAAGAAAATCTTAATTGTAGATGACATCAACGACCAAGGATCTACAATTAATTGGATTAAGAAAGATTGGCCGAGTGGTTGTTTCCCCGATGATTCTGAATGGAATCAAATATGGGGAGATAATGTTCGCTTTGCAGTCTTGACACACAACTACTCTAGTCAATTTAAAGATCCAGACTACCATGTGTGGACTGTAAACAAAGCAGAAGAAGATTGCTGGTTAGTTTATCCCTGGGAGGAATTTTGGTTATGATTACATCAATTTTAAAACTTATTATCGCGATTGCACTTATTATACTTGTAATTGTGTTTGGGCCGATTGCAGGTATTTGGTCTTTGAATACACTTTTCCCTGTACTAGCAATTCCGTACACACTAGAAACATGGTGTGCGTTCTTCTTGCTATTTGGTAGCTTAACAGGACTAAGAGTCGGAAGTAAAAAATGAGTGACTTAACTATTCAGGCATTAGAAGAAAAAATTAAAATGGTTGAGAAAGACATAGACCTTTTAATGTCAACTGGCGGGGCTGGAAGAAAGTTAGAAGTGTTAACAGAATACAAGCAATACCTCGAAGACGAACTAAAGATTACAAAACAAGAAAGACGAGATGCTAAAAATAAAAAAGCATAAGAACTTTAATCCTTCCTGTGTTGCACAAGAAGGTGGGTTTAATCACACAGTAAGAGTTCCGTACGAAGGACAACCTAACTATTTGTGGAACGAAGCATGTGCAGATGTTCTTGAAGTATTTGGGTTACCTGGGGGTAGATTTATGTCTAGTCCACAAGTTGAGTATATGGATTTTTACTTCAAGTCTAAAAAGGATGCTGAGTTATGCAAAATCTTACTAAGCGACAAACTCTAGAATATTTGTTTGTATCAATCGTAGCAATTGGATCGATAGCATTCTTGTTTTTTACGCCAGCTCAAACTAGTAAAGTTTATAATTGCTCGCTAGCAGAAATAAGTCCGGATTATCCGTTAGAAGTTCGAAACGAATGCAGACGAGTTCGAGCAGAAAAGTTTAAAGAAAATTTGCAAAAACCTAAATAAGAGTGTATAGTTATATTATATGGCAATCCTCTGCCTTAACATCGGAGATTAAAATTGAGTGAAAAGAATTTATCGCAAGTAATTAGAGAACAAATGAAGTCCCAAGGCAAACGCTTTTGGGCAGGCGACAACATTAGCGATTATGTTGACGAAGAACAAAAAGAAGCATTAATTGGCGAAGCTACTGTAGCATTTGAACAAGTATTAGACGCACTATTAATCGATAGAGAAACTGATCCAAATAGTCACGGTACAGCAAAACGCCTTGCTAAAATGTACTACAATGAAATAATGGCAGGTAGATATGACCCAGCACCAGATGCAACAGCATTTCCAAACGACTCGGCCGACAGATACGAAGGTATGTTGGTGGTACGCAGTGAGTTGCGTTCTATGTGCAGTCATCATCATCAGCCCGTTAGTGGTGTCGCTTACATTGGCATCATCGCCGCAGAAAAACTTATTGGTCTTAGCAAGTACACTCGTATTGCTCAGTGGTGCGCTCGTCGCGGGACTCTCCAAGAAGAGCTTGCTAACGATATAGCAAGAGAAATTGCAAAAGCAACAGGTGCTAAAGACCTAGGTGTTTACATTCAAGCAGTACACGGTTGCTGTGAGAATCGTGGCATTATGGCACATAGTTCGTTAACTCAAACTACTGTACTTAAAGGCGCATTTAAAGATGATGCAGGTACAAAGAAAGAGTTCTTTGATAACATTAAACTACAACAGGAGTTTGCCCCAAGATGACCACTGCTAAAGACATAACCGATCATTTTATTAATCGCGCTAAACAACTACAAGAGTTTGTAGTTTGCACTAATGTTCCACACGATTTTAGATTTAACGGAACTGTTCCTTTTGATCTACAAATCAAAGATGACGAGATTGAAGCTAAGGTGTGGGCTGTAGACTTTGAAGAAGCTGTGCATCGTTTAGATGCATGGCTGGAGAGATGTAAATGAAAGTCCAAGAACCTGCAGAAGGTATATTAAAGCGTAACGACTGGGGTGACAGTAAATGGTATCAGGTTGTTTGTGGCTGTGGACAAGAATATCACGATCACAATTTCGAAGTCGAAGCTGATGAAACTGGTGTTAATGTTAACCTTTATATCACAGTAAAAACTGATTACTGGAGTGATTGCATTGAAAAGCGTTACGACATTGACAATCCATACTTACAAGAAGTTGATTGGTTTTGGAAAGATTTAATTAACGGCTTTTGGACTCGTCTAAAAGTAACTTGGGAAGTATGGACTACTGGCGCAGTTACTTGTCAAACTACAATTAATATGACAGAACAACAGGCGTATAATTATGCCAAGACTTTAGAAAATGCTGTACAAGATGTTAAGCATTTTAAAGACGAGCGTAAATGGAAGGCCGATTTACAAAATCGTGTAGCAAAAAGATTAGCAGAGGAATCAGACTGTGTCTAAATTAAAAATAGCAGAATTATTTTATAGTATTCAAGGAGAAGGTCGCTATATGGGCGTCCCTTCTGTTTTCTTGCGTACATTCGGATGTAACTTTAAATGCGCTGGCTTTGGAATGCCTAAGGGTGAACTAAGCACAGAAGTAGAAGAGATTGCCCACATCCATCAAAAGATGGAATATAAAACATACGGAGACCTTCCGCTTGTTAGTACAGGGTGTGATAGTTACGCTAGCTGGGATCCTAGATTTAAAGACCTAAGCCCTATGCTAACTTCAGATGCTATTGTTGATCGCATTATGGAAATTATCCCGTTTAACGAGTGGCGTGATGAGCATCTTGTTATTACAGGTGGCGAGCCGTTACTAGGTTGGCAACGAGCATATCCAGATTTGCTTAGTCATCCTAAAATGGCAGGTCTTAAAGAAATTACATTCGAAACAAATGGTACTCAAGAACTATCTAAAGAATTTAAAGACTATCTAGTTCAATGGCAAATGCCAGATGTTAACTTTGAAAGAGAAGTTACATTTAGTGTTAGTGCTAAACTAAGTTGCTCCGGTGAAGCAAGGCACGAAGCAATTCGTCCTGACATTGTATGCGAGTATGAAACTTACGGATACACCTATCTTAAATTTGTTGTAGCAACAGAAGCAGATGCGGAGGAGGCAATTGAAACTGCGGACATTTATAGAGCAGAGGGCTTTACTGGTCCTGTATATCTTATGCCTGTTGGCGGTGTTGAAAGTGTGTACGCACTTAACAATCGCCGTGTAGCAGAGCTAGCAATGAAAAATGGCTTGCGTTATAGCGATAGACTGCAAGTGCCATTATTTAAAAACGAGTGGGGTACTTAATGAAAAATTGGTTTAAAAGAGTCACTGGCATTGCTAAACTTGAAGAAGAAAAATCTCGATTGCAAGCCGAAAAGCAGTTAGCCGAAGAAGAAGCTCAAAAGGCTAAAGAAGCAGAAGAACTTGCTAAAATGACTCCAAAAGAAAGAGCAACTAAAAGAAAAGAACCTTGGGTTGCTGTACTTGACACCAAAGTTAATAAAGACAATGTTAGAAACGGCTTTTTTGAACTTGACTGGAACGAATACTTTGTTGTACAATTAAAACAAGCTGGATATGGCTTTGATGGCGATCCTGAAGAAGAGATTGTCGATCGTTGGTTTAGAGACCTAGCAAGAAATATCTTAGCAGAAGAAGGCCAGGACACATCTCGTGGTGCTGGCTATATTAATGTAACAAGAATCGCCGGTGGGAAAGCAGAAGTAGAATGACATATATTTTAGTTGATACTGCAAATACATTTTTTCGTGCTAGACATGTAGTACAAGGATCTAGTGATATTAAACTAGGCATGGCCTTTCATATTACTTTTAACAGTATCAAAAAAGCATGGCAAGACTTTACGGGCAAACATGTAGTGTTCTGTCTCGAAGGTCGTAGCTGGCGTAAGGACTTTTATGCTCCTTATAAACGCAATCGGTCCGATGCTCGTGCCGCACTTACAGTTAAAGAACAAGAAGAAGATAAACTGTTCTGGGAAGCCTTTGACGAGTTTAAGAATTTTATTATCGACAAAACTAACTGTACAGTTTTGCACCATCCCCAGCTTGAAGCAGATGATTTAATTGCTGGCTTTATCCAAAGTCATCCAAATGAGAAACATGTTATTATCAGTACCGATAGCGACTATTACCAGCTAATTAACGAGAATGTTAGTCAGTATAACGGTGTCCAAGAACATCATATTACACATGAAGGTATCTTTGACGCAAAAGGTAAACTTGTAAAAGATAAGAAAACAGGCGAGCCTAAAGAAGTACATCCAGAATGGCTGTTGTTCGAAAAGTGTATGCGAGGCGACACTAGCGACAATGTCTTTAGTGCTTATCCTGGTGTCCGTGTTAAAGGTACTAAAAATAAAGTAGGCCTTACAGAAGCATTTGAAGATCGTAAGTCTAAGGGATTTTCGTGGAACAATCTCATGCTTCAGCGTTGGGTCGATCACGAAGGTAAAGAACATCGTGTACTAGACGACTATGAGCGCAATCGCAGACTTATTGACTTGAGTTATCAGCCAGACGATATTAAACAGTTAATTCGAAATACTATTGATATCGACTGTGTTCCTAAAGACATTACACAAGTAGGCATCCGTATGCTTAAATTTGCAAATGCGTGGGATATGAAAAAGATTGCAGATAACATTCAGCAATATGCAGAACCTTTCCAGGCAAAGTATCCAGAGAAATCTGTTACAATGCGTAAACTACTCACAGAGGCACACAATGGCAACTAAAGAAGAAAAACAAGAATTAATTGAAGTTCTTAAATTTACTCCTATTACTGTAACACTGAGTATTCAAGGTTACGGTGGTGAATCATACGCAGGCGTTGTGGATCGTAAGATTTACGATTACTTCAAAGAACGCAAACTAGACCTCGAGCAATATGCAAGCGATTGGGATAACGAAATGAATGTTCCGGACGAGATGCAACCGTTCCCTGCAGGTAGCGCATACGAATGTGACGGACTCTGGCATGCTAGTGGTGCCGAGTTAAGCAACTTGAATACTATTCGAGTTAGTGACGAAAACAATAATGACGTCTGGGAACACAGCGCAGGCTACTCCGACTTAGAAGAATCTGGTGTTACTGTTAATGAAGTATGTAGTACGGAGATTGGAGACTTAGACGAGGGAACTGTTGTGTTCTGGGGCGGACAAGGCGAGAAGGGTTGCTTCTTTGACGCTGAGTTTGTACTTCGTGCTCCATTTGATCCTAAGAAACTTACTATCAACTACGAAAATTGCGACGACTGGTATATTATTACTACTGTAGAATACGACGGTGAGGAACTAGACGGGTCAGGTGGTTACTCTACTACAGGCAAGTGGGCTGAAAACAAATGGGTTATTGTAGGTGACGAAGAAGTTTACGAAGCCGAAGAGTTTGATCCAGAAGCAGTTGAAAGCTCTGAAGAAACATTTGATTGGTCACCGTTACCAGACGAGCCTAAGGTAACTGATTGGTTTGACAAAGAGATTAAGCCAACTATTAAAGGCGACTACGAAGTTGTCTACGATGCGGCATGGCCTAACAGTGGCATGGGTATGGCAGAATGGACTGGTCGCAGTTGGAAACAACATGGTAAGAAACTTGCTATTCTAAAATGGCGAGGGCTTGCAGAAAATCCAGAGCTATAATATATGAAAGTTTGCCAGTATAAAGATACTTGTACAAATAAAACAGAAAATTGCGACGAGGCGCTAATTATGACAGAAATACATGCAAAACCCATTGTAGATGGTAAATTTTGGATCGTTGAACAGGACGGAGCAAAAATTGCTACACTACATAAAAAGGAAAACAATAAATTTATCCTTAGCAGTACTAGCGGCGAAGTGATGTTTAACAAAAAAGAAGACCTTACTAAACAATTTGGTAAAGGATTTTTCTTGACTAGTGACAAAGTAAAAGTTACGCAAGCAGATCCTAACGAGTGTCACGGGTATCCAACAAGTTGCAAACCGTATAATGCAATGTACAATGTTCAACAAAAATTACCATTGTTTACTAAATCAAATGCTAGTAAGAGTTTGTATTGTGCAGGCTACTATGTAATTAAATTCGACAAAGGGTGGGTTAAGAGCTTTTGTCCTAAAGCAATCACTATTGAACGATATCCGTACAAAGGCCCGTTTAAAAGCGAACTAGAAATGAAGGCAGTACTGTCAAATGCAAAATCAGATTAATCTTAGTCCTATTACACAGTTTGTACAACAGATAAGGTCTGCTGAGCTAAGTCAAAGCAAGGAAGTTAAACTTCCTATTCAACAAGCAAGGCTACTCAATCTAGCATTAATCGAAATGCTAGATAAAATGAATAGAGACTGGGAAAGCCTATATCACGAGTTAAAAAAGACTGCCAATCCCGACTCTATTACTGTAGAACTAGACGGCGGAGGCTTTGGATCAGCAGAATAAAATGATAAATATATGCGTATATTATTGAGGATACGCAATATGAGTCGTCCAAAGCCAAAAGTGCTGTTAGAACACATAAACAAGAAAAATTACAAAGCAGAGCAAATTTTAGAAGCAGATGCTATTTGGGCTGTGTTCTATAAGAACGAGCCTTTTAATTTAAAGAGTTTTAACAGTCTTACTAGCTATCCCGGTCCTAAATATAAAAAAGTAAGTTTTAGCAATCCAGGACACGCACACAATCTAGCAAAGAAATTAAATTTAACATTTGGAACTGAAGACTTCCAAGTAGTAAAGCTAACACAGGGTACTATTGTTAAATGATTTCAAAAACCGCCCTTACTAAAATTTTCCTACAGCAATGGGGCAAGAGTATCGACGATGCTAATGTAAAAATCTTTTCAAGAAAATGGTGGCAATCTAATAGAGTTGGAAAAGATACTGCATTTAGACTAAGCGAAGAAGGGTACGAGTTTTTAACATCTGACCTAGAACTAAAAGCATACGAAATACCATTTACTGAACCAATTGAACTTAGTCCACAAACGATTGTGTTTTTGGAAAGGTATGTAGATTGCCCATACTTTCTAACCAACCAAAGTATAACTGTGTTTTCCGAAAAAAAGAGTTTTGAACTAATGTTGTTTTCCGACGACATTAGGAAATTTGGACTTATCAAAGCTATGAACGAACGCCAGCGTGAAATGGGCGAAATTGACGAAGAATAGCCAAAAACTAGTTGACATCCTTATCTTAATCGCATATAATACATACATACAGCGTTAATTCAACAACTGTTTTTTCAAGCAACCTTTAAGATAGGAAATAAAATGGCAGAAATTCTAAGTCGTACCGTAGGCCCTAAAGGCGCCAAAAAGTCTCTGCGTAAAGCATTTAAGAGCAAGCGTCCAATTTTTCTTTGGGGGCCTCCTGGTATTGGCAAGTCTGACATTATTAAACAACTCGGCTCCGAGCTAGAGGCACATGTTATTGATGTTCGACTTTCACTTTGGGAACCTACTGATATCAAAGGTATCCCGTATTTTGATTCAAATGACGGCACTATGCGTTGGGCACCGCCTGCAGAATTGCCTAGCCCACAGCTGGCTTCACAACACAAACAAATTATCCTGTTCTTGGATGAAATGAACTCTGCGGCTCCTAGTGTACAGGCCGCGGCTTACCAGCTGATCCTTAATCGCCGTGTTGGTACTTACGAGCTTCCAAACAATGTTTCAATTGTTGCGGCTGGTAACCGTGAAACTGACAAAGGTGTTACATTCCGTATGCCAGCACCGTTGGCAAACCGTTTTGTTCACTTGGAAATGCAAGTTGACTGGGATGACTACTTTGAGTGGGCTGTTGAAAATAACATCCATAAAGATGTTGTTGGTTTCTTGAGTTTTAGCAAGAAGGACTTGTACGACTTTGATCCTAAGAGCTCAAGCCGTGCGTTTGCAACTCCCCGTTCTTGGTCTTTTGTTAGTGAATTGCTCACTGACGACGATGTTGATACTGATACACTCACTGACCTTGTTTGCGGTTCAGTAGGTGAAGGTCTTGCTGTTAAGTTTATGGCACACCGCAAGGTTGCTAGCAAGATGCCTAACCCAACTGACATTTTGCAAGGCAAGGTTAAGAAGATGGACTCGAAAGAAATTTCAGCTATGTATTCTTTGACTATTAGCTTGTGCTACGAACTCAAAGATGCTTGCGACAAGAAAGCTAAAGATTGGAACGATCAGGTTAATAACTTCTTCCAATTTATGATGGACAATTTCGAAACCGAACTTGTTATTATGGGCACTAAAGTTGCGCTGAGCCAATACAAACTGCCGTTGGATCCAGACGAAATTAAGTGTTTCGATGACTTCCACGCTAAGTTTGGTAAGTACATTGCACAAGCTACTGAAAAGTAATTTGGCGCAGTATTGTTTGACAGGACCTGCGGGTCCTGTTATACTATATACATATTGAAATTTAAGGAATAAAAATGGCACACGCAGATCCCGTCATTGACAAAATTATTGTAGCGAGAGTTGGCTTGCTCTTGCGCCACCCGTTCTTTGGTAACATGGCTACTCGTCTTCAAATTAAAGAAGCAGAAGAATGGTGTAATACTGCCGCAACTGACGGTCGAGCAATTTACTTTAATCGTGAATTCTTTAACAAAATGTCAATTAAACAAATTGAGTTTGTTATTGCACACGAAATTATGCATAATGTGTTTGACCACATGACTCGTCGTGAGGGCCGTAATCCTAAAATCTTTAACATTGCTTGCGACTATGCTGTTAACGGACAATTAGTCCGTGACAAAATTGGCGATCACAATGTTCCCGATATTAAAATCTTCCACGATCAGAAACACTACGGTAAAAGTGCAGAACAAATTTACGACGAAATATTTGACGAAATGGATGAGCAAGAACTCTCCGCTCTAGGCCAATTACTCGACGATCATATTGATTGGGGTGAAAAAGATTCTAACGGAAATCGCCCTAGCTACAGTAAAGAAGAACTAAAACAAATTCGTGACGAGATGAGAGATGCAGTTATGCAAGCGGCTCAAGCCGCAGGTGCAGGTAATGTTCCTGCAAGCATCGCTCGTATGATTAAGGAACTTACTGAACCTAAGATGAACTGGCGTGAAATCCTGCGCCAGCAAATCCAAAGTACTATTCGAGATGACTACACATTTATGCGTCCTAACCGTAAGGGCTGGCACATGAATGCAGTTTTGCCCGGTACTAACTTTAAAGAAACTATTGACATCTGTGTTGCAATTGATATGTCTGGTTCTATCGGTGACGAGCAAGCTAAAGATTTCTTAACCGAGATCAAAGGCATTATGCAAGAATACCAAGACTTTAAAATTAAATTGTGGTGCTTTGATACTAAAGTCTATAACGAAGCAGACTACGATGGCTACTCAATGGACGAGTTCGATGACTACGAAGTTATGGGCGGTGGTGGTACCGAATTTGATGTTAACTGGGAGTACATGAAGGAACAAGATATCCAACCTAAAAAGTTTATCATGTTCACAGACGGTTATCCTTGGGGTAGCTGGGGTGACGAAAACTACTGTGATACAGTATTCATCATCCACGGCAATAACACTATTGTTCCGCCATTTGGTGAGTACGCATACTACGAGTTTGGCAAGGTAACAGCTTAATGGCACTAAAGAACGGCAAACCTAACCCGCTTAATTATTTTGAAATACGGAGGGTAGAGTTTGCCGCTCCGCATTTCAAATACACAACAATTGATAGATACAATCCTACGCTAGTTAAAACACTAGATAGCTGGATCAAAAATAACCTAAACAATAGATATTATATTGGGCAAAGTTTAGGGTTAGATCATACAAATACAATAGTTTACAATACTAAGATTGGATTCGAATCTGAGAAAGAACTCAGTTTCTTCACAATTGCCTGTCCGCATCTTCAAACGAGATAAATTATATACACACTTAATGCAAGGAGATACCATGACCGAAAAAGTGGAAAATCAAGTTGAGCAAGCAGAGAAAGCAAGTGCTACTGAACTTAATATTAGCGACTTGAATGCGATGAAAACTATCATCGATATTGCAAGTTCTAGAGGCGCCTTTAAGCCAAACGAAATGATGGCTGTAGGACAAACATACGCTAAACTAACTGCATTTTTAGATGCAGTAGCAAAGCAAGCAGAGGGAGCTAAACAAAATGGCTGAACTTAAACATATTGGCAGAATTAAAAATACAGGCAAAAAATGCCTTGTAGTATATCGCACATTGCCAGGCGATGCATATAGTTGCTTAATTTTACAAACAGAGAATTTACCAGATAGTTATCACGATGCTGTTATTAATCTAGTAGAAAGTAACGCAGGACAAAGCTCTTACGAATTTGCAGAAGCTATGGCTCGTAGCATTTTCCCAGACGGTAGTACGATACTAGCGGCGCTTCATACACAAGGTCGATTAGTTAAAGTTGGGACAGATCAAATTGAAATGACTCCGTCGCCCGGTGTTGCCATTCAGCTATCTGAACTAAACCAAATTATTGCCGAACAGCGCGGTATTCCTGTTGACGGATTGTCTATTAAATCCGAAACTCCAAAAGTCGAAGCTTCTGACATTGCATCAGTTAACGAAGTAGAAGACAGTTCAGTAAAGACTTCTTCAAGCACAGTTAACGAACCAGAAACAACTGAGGTTCCTAAATTTAACTCAGCCGACGACGAAGCAAAATACTATCGCAGTCAAGCAGATAAATTAGCAAAGCAAGCGGCAGAAATGCGCCGTAAAGCTGAGGAGTTGGTTCCTACCAAAAAAGCTAAATGACAGATTCGGGAAGACCGCTTCCCAAAGAAGTCATTGAGTGTTGGCCAGAAGTGTTCGGAGAGGTAAAACTTAATGTTCTACCCCTCAGGTATCTCCACGCAGTTCTGGTTAACTTTAAAGATGGTAAATCTTGGGAAATAAAAGTTACTACAAAAACTAAAAAAGATGGTTGGGATTCTTTTGAAAGAAGTCTTTCTGAGTTATGCAGAACTTACGAAGAAAGAATCGACAACATAGATTTCAAGCTCGACACTGAACGAGTTAAGAAAGACATTGAAAAATCAACCCAAAAATTTTTAAAGAAAAAAACAATATGAATGTTAACCTCATTTCCTATTCACAACCAACAGAAGAATTTGCAACTATGGGCATCGACGATGCACAGGAACTCATTGCGTATTGCGCCCGTGTGTCCAATCCAAGCAATCAACTTAACACCGAAACAAGCGAAAAACTCATCAAGTATCTCGTTAAACACGCTCACTGGAGCCCTCTTGAAATGGTCTCAGCTTGCGTTGAAATCGAAACAACAAGGGATATTGCTAGACAAATTTTGCGACACAGAAGTTTTAGTTTCCAAGAATTTAGTCAACGCTACGCTGATCCAACAAAGGATTTGGACTTTGTATTGCGAGAAGCTAGACTACAAGATACCAAGAATAGACAAAACAGTATAGAAACAGACGACCCTGCATTGTCAGCGTGGTGGGATGCTCAACAAAAATTTATCATCGATAATGTTAAGCGTATCTATGCAGAAGCTATCGAAAGAGGTATTGCTAAAGAGCAAGCTCGTGCTATCCTACCAGAAGGTAATACAGTTAGCCGTTTATACATGAACGGTACATTGCGTAGCTGGATTCACTTTATTGAATTGCGCTCAGGTAACGGTACACAGAAAGAACATCAAATTGTTGCCCTAGCATGTGCCAAAGCAATTGCCGCTATTTTTCCCATGGCTTCGGAACTAGTTGGTACTGCTCCTTAAGCCAATTAAAATCGTTAATCTTTGAAAGTGCCTCTTTATTAGAGGCATTTTTACGACCGTAATCTCCGCCGGCGAGTGCGCCTGCAATGGTTATTTCGTCACCAAGTGACACCCAAGCACCGTATCGCATACCGGACTCTAAGTCATCCTTTTGCACAAGTTTGCAACATTCTCTAAATGCGCTTCTCCAGCTAGTAAACGGATCTGTATTAAATGCAGTAATATTACTAACTTGATCCATTGCTTTAAACTTGTCGCTAATGCCTAAGGTCATGTCGAGAGAAGAAGTATCCATATTCATAGTTAACTTCTTTGGTAGCAACTTAACACCGCCATATCCGTAAGTTAGTCCGTTAACTGGATTTTGACTGCGCCATACATGTACTACCTCTAGGTCATATTTACTAACACTATGATCAAATTTAAATGTATCGAGTATTTCAGCATCGCCGTCGACTACCCAAAACATGTTTGTTAAAGATTTCTTAGCTGCTTCAACATGTGCATTGTGTATGCCTTTAACTCCGTGTACTCTTCTAGCAAAAGGAAATCTGCTCTTAAGAATAGAGTAGTTTGCATCTGCATTAGGTTCGTTATAACTAATAAAAATAATATCGTACATTATCGTTTTCTAATAATTCTAGGGGTATTTTGATACACACGCTTGAAGAATTTAGAACCTGCTGGATCTAAATTTGCAATTTCTAGATTGCATTTACTTCTAAGTTCGGTTCCATAGAAGTTAATCTGTGCTGTTTTGACTTCAGGGTCCGCATCTTCATGGTGTTGTTGCCAGTGGTTAGTTAACCATTCAAAGTCTCGAACATTAGCATAATCCCAGTCTGTTAAGTTTGTCATGTAGCACCCTTCTCTTGCACCAAGTATTGACCAGATACCGTTTTCAACATCTGCTCCTACTGTACACCAAACTAAGAGTCTATCATAATTTTGCCACCAAACGGTTTTAAGGTCTCTGACTTTAGCACCCTGATCAAGGCTCATCTTTACACCTTCACGAAATCCCGCTCGCCAGGCTTGAAAGGCACTACCAGTTGTAAAGCTCTCGCTATAATTTTCATTGAATTGATAATAGCGTGTATCAAAACAAAATTCTACTTTACCTTTTACATCATCAGGATCGCTATTCTCGTGTGTACGCATGTTGTTTACAAACTTGCGTGTCCACAACTTCAACCCACCGTTACCGTACATTAACCCGTTAACATGAATCTTGCCGCACCAGCTGAATACATTTTCACTAGACAGTTTAAGTTCGTCTAAATCTATTTCAACTTTAAAGAACTCTGGATCTACAATGTTGTCAGCGTCTACTGTAACAAAGTATTCTGTGTCACTTAGTGCGGCACAGGCTTTATGGGCGGCATCTGAACCTTTAACCCCGTGTACCCGTTTAGCCCACGGTGCCTTAGTTAACAAGTCTGCATAATTCTTTTCCGCATTAGGCTCGTCGTAACTTAAAAATATAATGTCCTGCTCAACTATCTTAATTTTATTCATATATTTTTCTTAATCCGTAAGAGTTTAGGTATTTGCGTGTTATAACAGACAACAAATTAATATCGTGTTCTTGAGCTGACTCAAAATTAAAAGTAGACTGCTTGTCAATATTATCTATCTGTATAGTTCTAATTAGCTTAGAATAGTTACTAGAATCAACTATGTAAAAAATAACCGGATCTTTTACCGTAGAAATAAAATTCCAATGCTTATTACAACCATTCCATTCAACAATAAAATCTTGGCTATCTGCAATTTCTGATATTTCTTCAAACACTGAGACTTTCTTTGTTGTTACTTCAAGCGTTTCTTTTTGCAGTTGATTATTTACAACTTTATATTTGTTGTACGACTCTTCTCCGCTTAAAAAGCGTTCAGCTACTGTCTTGTCTATTTCAATAAATGATCCACTGTCTGGTAACTCGTTAGTAATAGCAGACACTACACCGTTTTGAGGCCAATACTTAGCATAAAACTTTTGTTCAGGTTCTTTCAATTTACGAGCCATGTACTAGCTCCTCTAATTTTTTAATTGTTGAGGGTTTAATAAAATCTTTCTCAACATAATGAAATAGCGCAGGTTGTTTAATGTTGCCAACTACTAAGTTTCCGTTAGCAGTTAAGTTAGAATGTACAACTTCTTGCCATGTTTCTGGTGGTGCCGGCCAAGACTGTATTAGCGGCTTCATGTGTACAAACTTTAAAGGACTACACGAATCAAATACTTGATCTTCAATATCTAACATTTTCAATGCTAGTGCAGATGCTAGGTCCATGCTAGGAATGTCTTGCCTTAGTGATGGCAAGAAGCTCTGGTACAAATGATGCCAATTTCTAATAACAAATTTCAATGTGTTATAAAACTCAAGACTTATATCTCGTTTCTTAAAATAGTGTAAAGCAAAATACGGATTTGATAAATTGTTACGAATAAAGTCTCGGCGATGTACAGTATCAACAACCGGTTCTAATTTATAATTTAAAATACTGTTACAAAAGTGTAAATCAAACTTACTTGCGTATTGCCACCAATAACTAATATCTTCAGTTAGCAACATATCTGCGTCTAACACTATTGTTTCTTCATACGGGCTAACATGGAACAATTTCCATCTAGACTCTGTTTCAAATCTTGTACTTTTGCCAGGTTCTGTTAACGGAATAATATGATCAAATACTTGTTTATAATGACTCGGTATTATATCATCAGTAACTATCGATACAGATGTAACAGTTTTCTGACTTGCTTTAATAGATAGAGCTAGTGCATAGGCTTGCTCAACATAATTAACTAGCGTTGTATTCCTTGCAAAGAGTAAAAATCCTTTAGACATCGCTATCTCCTAATACCCTAAGCAAACTGAGTTTATTCATTACATGAACATCAATGCCTTGTGTCTTTGTAGCAATAAACTCTGTTTGATTTTTTTCTTTTTGTATTAAGAACTGCATAGAATCATCAGTTGCATTAATTAACATATCTTTATCTGTAATATATGTCATAGTTCCCGGCAACTCAACTGCAAACTCTCCCTGACCATAGTCACTCATTAGATGTATTGCAATACTGAACGCATAGTCGTTTCTGAAAACAGGAGAAGAAATATTATATAAGTTCTTATAGTAGTGCCAATTTAATTTTATGTACTCAACTAAATCAAAAAAGCTCTTCATAACTAAGTTTTTCTTAAAAATAAAAGTAGTTGCCCAGTAAAACGGTATGCTATAAGGACTTATGCGTTGAAACTCTACTTTGTTACGCCAACTAGCCAATGGCATACTATTCTTGTATATTTGCAAATCGTGGTCTAAACTTAATGCAGGTAACAAAACTTTAGAGTTAATAATGTAATCAGTATCGATTACTAATGTAGTGCTGTAAGGTGTTAGATTGTATGCAGAACTTCTAGAAAAATTCTTCCAATCTACCTTTTGATAGGAAGTCGATCCGTCGTTAATTGTTTTTTGCCAGCACTGATCAGCTGGCGGAATTTCTATAATACTGTTAAAGATGCTTGATGTTGCTTTACTAGGATCGTCGGTCACTAATGAGACTGGAATACCTAAATATTTTTCTATCCGTGTTGCGGCAATCTCTGCCATCTTGATGTAATTAACTAACGAGTTGTTTTGTGCAAACAGTAATGCGCCAGTTGTCATAGATTTACAATTGCCTCTACTTGTCTTTTAGCTTTTAACTCTGCATACTTAGTGTAATACCAGTTAGTTGCTTCAAAGTAAACAGATGTAACATTATCTAAAAAATCTTTTAAGTCTGCAACCATAACCGGCATGTTGTTTTCGTCAATAAAAACAATATCAGCGGTGTGCCCTAGATCAACTAACGATTTAGTAAAGTTTATTAGTTCTCTAGACACTCTAAATGTTCCACCGTGAACATAATAAACCATTCGTTGATTAAATTCTTCTAAAATTATTCGCTTTTGGTTAGACAATGTTGCCATATAGTTAGCAACATCAAACGCATTTTTGATTTTTTCATCCATAAGATAACCCTAATAATAGTAAGATTTTATACTATTTTAGTTATCAAGTCAAGAGATCAGGACTCGAAAGTCCTGATTTATTAGATTAAGCCCAAGAAGTTGTACTTGTAGGAGGTGCTGATAATGAAACTTGTCCAGAACCGCTTGGTCTAAAGCATCTAACATAACTGCGAATTAAACCGGTGACGTTTTCATCAATACCGTAAGGTGGATTTGATGTAGCCGAGTCGGCTAATTGGATTCTAAACTCTAATTCATTCTTATTTGAGTTTGTAAATCTTGCCCAAAGGAAGTAGTCGTTTACTGAATAAGTGCTAGAGCTAGGCGCTGCCTTGTTATAAACTACTCTAGTTGTAGTAGTCATATAATGAAATCCAGCATTTGGTGTAATAACAGATGTACTCGACGCATCCGATGTAGTTACTTGGTATGCACCAAACTTAATAGTGTTCATGTCTGAGAACATTTGAGACCAGGTCCAGTCTTTAGAATTAACTGTTCCAGAGTTACCACCAGATAAAGACATGGCGAATCTAATCTCGCCGCCGGCATTGAAGAAATATCTTGCGGCATCGTAACTTGCAAAGGTTACATTAACATAATGGCTAATGTCGCCGTTCCACGATGTGCTTCTTTCCACATATGGTATTAAGTCTTCTTCAGAACCTCTATTAGATGCACATGTTAAACGGTTAGTTTCACATGCAGTTGCCATAGTCATGTACGAAGAACGAATAGATTCAGATACTTTAACAGAAGTTGTTGGGGTTGTTAACGACTCACTGCCACCAGTTTGGTGGTTTCTTGTTTTAAGAATGTCTGCTCTTAACTGCTCCCACTGAGTAACTGTGATAGTTCTAGTAGTATCTACTTGTCCGCTAGTTACTGTTTGGCCGTAACCATAGTCACCGTCGTTAACTGTAGGTCCTAGTACTCGAGCAATTTTGGTTTGAATTGCATTATAGTCAGTTGCTAAAATTAGTGTATTCTGTCCGGCCATATTGATCCTCTTTTACGAAATTTATTTATGATTAAAGGATCAAGCACTCAACAAGTTTGACACCTGTATCGTCATTTGACTCTAAAGCTACTGCAAATACATCATTTGCATGTGGTACTGCTGCCATTGCTGTGCCATCATTGGCTGCAATCATACGCTGGCCTTTCTTAACAGCGCCAGTTACTTTAACAGGAACACGGCCTTTTAGCGCAATGTAAGTACCGCCTTCGAGTTCGCTGTTCATCATAAACGCCGGTTTGGCAGAAACTGCGCCAATTGCACGATCGCCCCACTTAGATGCAGTAACTTCTTTCTCACCACCAACTGCTACTACAGTTCCAACTTCATATTCAGCATCGGCTAGATACTTTTCTGCCAAGTCAGCATAGTTAGCTTGGGTTGCAATACCTTGGAATAGCGTTGCATTTAAGTTACCGCTCGAGTCGCGAACTGCAATAGTGTTTGCAGAACCTAGTCCTGACACACTTACAGATGCACTTAAATAGTCTGAACCAACTTTTAGTGTATCAGCTTGCGTTGCTGTTCCGTCAAATGTGTAAGCATAAACTGTTTTGTACTTGTAAGTAGCTGATCCAATATCTGATAAATTGTTAGAGCCAGGTAAAACATCATTACCTACTAACTTTAACGGAGTTTTTGTTGCACTATTTACAGTTGTTTGGAAAACGATGGTATCGTTCAACATGTTTTGTATTGTTGGATACTGTGCGCCATCGTTGAATACACGCAATCTTGGGTTTGCACCTACAGTAAAACCAACATCAGCAAATGCAACTAATGTACTAAAACTTGCGCTGTTAGACTTAACAAAGTCGCTAGCACTAAAGCCACCTAAGCGTTCTGAGTTTGTTGTAGTGCCCCAGAATCTGTGGTTACTAGTTGTTTCGCCTACTCTAATTGCATCATCTGAATAGCACAATGTGATACCTTGGCGAACAGTTGAGAATCCAGTGATAGCACTAGTAGCATCATCTAATTCAAAGGCGGCATCTGTACTAATAACAAAAATTGTGTCACCATTAGTGACTGCTTCAATAATAGCATGTGTGTTACCTAATGTATCAGTAACACTTCTAGATCTCATTTGGGTTGTATCCGATCCTTCAACACCTTGTGGGCCGATGAGATCAAAAGTTGTGCCGTTCCACGCAAAAAGTTGTCTGTTGCCAGTATCCCACCAAAAATCGCCAACTGTTAAACCAGTAGGAGCAGTATCGCTAACTTCAGCGCCACCAGTTGTGCGCCACTTGCCGCCGTTTGATCTATCGTTGTCAAAAAACTTTAGCTTACTGTTTCCGCTATCAAACCATATTTGGCCTTTAACTGGGCGGGCTGGTGCTGATGTATTTGCAAAGTTTTCAAGCATGAAAACTAAGTTTTCGTTCTGTACTTCACCGTAACCTGCATAGTTTTTACCGATAAGTTTAATATCAAGTGTACTATCAATAGTACCGTCAGAAACTACTGCAATTTGTTGGTTAGATGTGTTATTAATGGTATATGGCATCTCTCATTCCTTGTTCCATAGTATTTATTCAAAAATTACACTAGATTAGAGGTCTCGTTACCATCAAACGCCCAGGCGCCCGATGAAACAATGTACTGTTTTACTAGTCTAGTAGGATCAGGAGTAATTGCTCCCGGGTCAAGACAGTGAATTCTACACACAGTACCTTCTTCTCTTAGTGTTGTCGCTCCAGATACTACTGGAAAAATATCCGACACAATAAGGCCAATTTGTTCGTCTGTTAAACCTGTTATATCTAATATCATACCCACCGGTAACGATTTAGATACAGTTGTTAAGTAGCTTACATTAACAGCATCTGTGTCATCTGTAGGTGTTGCTAAACTAGTAATTTTCTTGCTACTAACATCGACGGTACCTGCACCTTTTGGTGCTAAGACAATATTGCCATCTGTTTCAATTGAATTTGTAAATGTAATTGAATTCTCATTAACTACTAAATTGTCAACTGTTAAACTTTGCAATGATCCAACTGATGATAAACTAGGAGCACTGGTTACTGTAGGCAATGTTGTATAAGTTAACACTTCAATGTTGTTAATCTTAAAAGATTTTCCAAATGGGATATTAATATTTTCAGTGCTGGCCCAAGAATCAAGAGACAAGTCCCATGTAAATGTTTTATCACTAGCGCCTGTTAATGTGATACCTCCACCATCGGCTTCCTCATCAGTAGTAGCACCACTAGCTAGTACAATATTCTTATCTTCAACTGTAATATTGTTAGTAGAAATAGTTGTTGTAGTACCAGTAATTGTTAAGTTTCCACTAATTGTTACATCGCCTGCAACATCCAATGTTGCTTGTGGATTATTAGTGTAGATGCCAACTCTTTCATTTTCTGCATCAACATAAATGCTAGCTTGCAAAGTCCCTGCAGAATTTAAACTACCTAGCTGAAAGTTTTGGTTTCTAACATTTGAGTTAAGTTGATATTCTAATGTTCCAAATTGAAATTCTGCGTTGCCGCTTGGGCCAATGATTAACGGTCTTGAGTTACTAATAGTTAGTGTACCTAGCATTACCGAGTCTTCAGTTGTTGATACAAAGTCTTCAACCGTCTTTGTTGTAACTCCGTCACTAGCTAATAAAGTATCTGCTTGTTCTACTGGTACTCTAAATTTATTTCCTGATAAAGTGCTGGCATTAAATCCAATTTTTACATCGCCAGTGTAACCCGGGATTGCGTTTAATGGTGTAAATTCGTCGTTACTAAAAATTCCAAGCAGGACCTGAGAAACATATAACATAACAACTGTGTGTAGTTGCTCGTCAACATCAACAATGTCTAAAACTTGAAAACCAGAATATGTTTGAGATGCAGAAAATAGCGGCCCTACTAATACTGTAGCGTTTCCATCATTGAAATACATCTGTTGATTAGTACTATCAATCCAAATATCACCTTGGCCAATTGAGCTAGGAATGCTAGCCGATACTATTGTTCCGCCGCTAACTTTAAATCCATTACCGTCGTAAACTTTTAATCGATCTTCACTTGTGTCAAACCATAACTGTCCAGCAATTGGATTGTTAGGCTGACTTGTATTAGCAAAGTTTTCTAAAAGTTTAATCAAGTTCTCATTAAAAAACTCTCCGTAGGAGCTAGCATTTTTACCAATAAGAGTTAAGTCAGTTGCTGTTTGATCAACTGTACCGTCTGTAATCTCAGTTAAGACTGACCCGTCTGTTTTGTTTATTGTATAGCTCATGATATTGTACCAGTAAAGATAATATAGTTAATTGTAGTGTAAGGATTCATAGTATTAAACGGCTGACCTAATCTGCCGTCAGTATCAATACCGCCGCTGTTACGCAATCCAGATCCAGTACTTGTGTTTGGCATACCTAAACCAGCATCAGCTTCAGCATCAGCAGGAGCACCTGGTAAGCCAGCGGCATAATACTGAGCTGAGTTTGTTCTCATGTCGTGTTGGTGATCTGGTAAGTTTGTTAAGTCTAGTAGAGTCTGTTCGCTTCCGCCTTTAGCGCCGATTGTGTCTGCTAATGGACTAGACACGCTGTTTGCACTTCCGCCGCCTGCTGGAATACTAATAGTAATATTATCCTTACTAGGAACAAATCGATTATTGTTCATGTCGTCGCGGCCTAACGGAAATCTACCTCTTAAATCAGGCAGAGCAAAAGTTGCGGCGCCAATCAACAAACTAGGTGTTTTGTAAGTGTAACCAATTACACCAAACAATACCGGAAAGTCTGAAATTTTTAATTCACTGCCGTCACACAACAAGTAACCATTGGGTACTGTCGACCCTGCAAACGGAAATATTGCGCCTGCTGGAATAAACGGAATGTTAGAAATAAATGTTTGTTTAGTAATAGATCTCAGGCCGCCACCAGTTCCTGGTCTAAACATTAAAAATTGATCATTAAGTAAAGAGTCAGTTGCGGCTGTTTGCGTTGTAATTACATCGGATGTGATAGATGTATCAAATGTTAATACGCCCGTTTCGCTCTCACCGTCAAAAGAAATATCACTTCCTAGAGAAGTAATTGCACCTCTAATCCTAAACTCTGTAGGATTAGCAAGTTTTGCGGCTGCTCCGCTGGTATCTCCCGAGAATGTTCCGTTGAAGCTACCATAAAATTCTGTTGAAAGATCTGGATTGCCTACTGAGTTAGCATAGATATTTCTAAACTTTCTAGTAGTTGAGCCAATGTCGTATGCTTCGCTGCCTGAAGATGTGCCCGGAATGATTACCGATCCTGCTACAGGATCTCCGTTGCCGTCTAAATTGTTTACTAGAATAGTTCCGTAAAAAGTTGCATTGTCACCAAAATTAGATTTCTTAGTAACACTTAAACCACCGTTTGTTCGGATACTACCGTTACCTAACAGCGTAGAATCTGCGCTGCCTGTTACAATAACTTCGTCTTCAACAGTAATGCTACCAGCAACATCTAAGGTTGTCTCAGGGTTAGTGTTGTTTGCACCAATACCAACTTTTGAGTCAGCATCTATGTGAATTGCAGTAGTAATTGCACCATTGTTGTTTAGTTTGATATCAATACTGTTTCCTGAAGTCTTAGAAAACAATACTGTTGAATTTGTTTCTGTACCAATGTTAAAGTTTAAATCACTACCAATACTAATACCGCCATTAGATCTAACATTAATTGCATAGTTAGTAGTACTTGTTTGATCGCTTCTTAAAAAATTACTAGCATTAACTGTTGCTCCGTTAACTACTAAGGCATCTGCTTGACTAGCTGTTCCCCACACTTTTGTTGGAGCTGTAGAACTAGTTGCATCAACTGAGCTAATGTTTAAGCCTTGACCAATTGTAGTAAACCCAGCTACTGTTGACTTAGGCGTAAATGCTGCCTTGCTAATAATAGCAATTCTATAATTTTCTGAATAGAATGTAACTACATTGTGGTTAACATTATTAGTGTCTATAATTGATTCAATAGTTGGGCCTGTCTTAAGACCTTCACTAAATTGCGGGCCAACTAATAACCAAGTAGAACCTGAGAATACATACAACTGTTGATTAGTTGTATCAACCCAAAGATCTCCCTTAATGCTATTAGATACTTGAGGTGCAGTAGTAGCTTTTTTAACGCTACCAGCCGCAGTCCATGTTGTTCCGTCAAATACTTTTAATAAATTAACACCTGCACTATTGTCATACCATAACTGACCCTGGACTGGATTATCCGGTGCGCTGTTCTTAGCAAAGTTTTCTAACAAATGCAAAAAGTTTTCGGCTAGCACCGGTGCATAACCCGCATAGTTTTTTCCAACAAATGTTAAACTTGTTTCAGTATTAAGCGTTTGATCTTCTACTGTTAAACTAGGCTTTGCTGGATTAGTAGTCTCAGTAAATTTAACTTGATAAGCCATTTATTAAACTCCTACTAGACCAGTTAAGCTCTGGATACGGACAGTATAATCGATTTGAATTAAACGATTTAAACTTTTCTGTACAGGATGGAAGATAACATGAGTTAATAATAAACTGTTACCCGATGTACTATAACTTTTTAATCCTAGCTCATCAAATACATAAAGGCTATTGTTATTGTTAGTATTATCAAATGCGTTTTGGCCGCTCGGCTCACCGTAGTCTAGCAAGCAAGTAACAAATATATCTGTATAATTTGTTCCTGTTACATGTCGAGTTTCAATAAAGTTTCTAGTTGGGTCAACATTATTTGTACTACGGTCATCGACTACTTTACTATAAGTTTGATTATACAGACTAGCATTAGAACCTGAGCTGTTAGGTGTTAGGTATGTAATAATACCTGTAGGATCAACACTAGTTCCGCCGTTGCCAAATGCCATTTCATAGACGAAACCTTCTCCGCTATTTGCTAGGCTTTTTGCAAGGGCAATACTCATGTTCTCGTAGTGAATAGCGTTACGCTTATCAATAAACACTTCTTTAGATTCAGGATCGTGAATCTTAATGTGTCCTTCAATATGTACGCCTGTGGTGTCTTTACTCTGCATAGTAATCTCTCTTTATTCTATATTTATCAGAATCTATAAAGTGCTAGTTTTATAGTTATAGCCGCTCTTATTATATTTATCCGGTGGTTAAACCGCTATAAATATCCAGATGAATATACACTTAGACCCGTACTGGACCACACTAAAATGGCCAGCGGCTCCTAATCTAGACGATTATGCTGTATTTGAACAATACTGCAAGGGTAGTGTTCTACTGTTAGGTAGCACACAGTTACTCCTACCCTTAGCAGATGAGGCCTGGGATTTAGAGCCCAAATACAATAATCCCAAGATTAAGAACAAGGACTGGTTTGAGTTAGACGAACATTGGGACACTATTATAGTAGACGGTGCTCTGGCATTTGGTGAAGATTACTGTAAAAGATTGCTAGAAGCAGTACTGCCCAACTGTGATACTTTTGTTGCCCGTGCTTTCTTAAACCCTAACTGGCCCACAAAGTATGCTGTGTACTTTCCTAAAGCTAACGAGCTAACACCCAAGCCTCAAGAACACTCTATTAACGAAGTTTACTCATTTTATATATGGAACAACCTACAATCCTAGCCATGTACTCAGGCGGCTTAGACAGCCTGGGTATGATATACAAACTGCTAACTGAAGATGCTTATAAAGACTATGCTGTCCATATACATCATGTTCACAACCGTAACATAGAACTTAGAGATCGTGCTGAAGGTATTGTAGTTCCCATGGTGCTAAAAGAACTTAAAAGACTAGAGTTTACATTTGACTACAGCGAAAGCGAAATAGCCAGTCAACCTTATGGTCTTAACTTTCTTTATGATTCGGATACTATGAACTTTTTTGCTGGTTACATTTGCTCTGCTAATCCTAACATAGTAAAGGTTGCTATGGGTATGCAGGCTAACGATGGTAATCACGCACTAGAAGAACGCCGTAAACGTGCTGATAAGATACTAGCGGCATTTACGCCTGTGAGTAAAATCTATCCTGTGCTAGATTTGACCAAGCGTGAGATTTACGATAGCCTGCCTGACACATTAAAAAATATGTTTTGGTCCTGTAGACGTCCAGTGTACACAGAAAAAAATATCGCACCTTGTTTAAAGTGCGATACTTGTCGTAAACTTAAAGAACAAGGTATTCGTTAAGTTAAACCGTAAACTGACTTTCTAGCATTGTAACTTGAAGCAGTACTAGTAGTCCACATCTGTATGTAATCAACATAGCCTTGATATCTGTTAGAAGTTACTATTGCACTTGGACAACTTTGCCCAAATGCTAGATACGAACTTCCCGGACCCGATCTAGTAATTCCCGATAATGTTGAAGCCGTTTGATTGTTAACTGACAACGATATTGTACCGCTATCGTGGTAGAAGTAAATGTGATTCCAAGCATTTAATGTAACAGTGTTAGATGATGTTACATAAGGGATTGATCCAGTATATACTCCTGCTAACACATTTCCGGAACTGTTGATTTCCATCATATTATAATAGTAAACAAGGTTTTCACCAGGTGCCCCTGTTTCAGTTAATATGCTAATATTGTTACTAGTTGGATAAATCCAAAAGTCTAACCAGAAGTTATTAAGAACACCTAAGGTAGGTGTTTGTTGGTAACCGTTGCCAGTAAATGTTAATATATTTCCATTGTCACCGTTTGGCCAGGTATACAGTGTATAACCAGTGTTAGTGCCGCCAGCGGTGGACATATAGTTTAAGTTACTATTAAAAAAATAGTATCCTGCCGCTGTGGCCGGAGTATCGCCACCACCACTATTCAGTAGTGGGGCTGTCATCAATGTTTGTATGATACTCATGCTAGTTCCTTAGTCGTCAATGTAAATATCGCCAGGACCACTAATCATCCAAATTTGGCCGTCTTGGTTACCGTTACCGTAGTCGTGTCCATCTTCTATTTTGATCAGTGTTACCATACTGCCCGTGCCGCTGTCTGGAATGCCCCATGATGGATATTCTAGATTTCTACCAGCACCAAGGATTGTTCCTATAGCACCTGGCCATCCTTCTAAACTTACATAACAATCCTCGCCTGCACGGTTAACAATAGTAAATGTAAATCCTACAGGTAAACTCTTAGACCACCATCCTGGGATATAAACAGTGCCGCCGTTGTTTCTAAAGTAGATGTGCTTGCCACTGTCGTTGACAGTAATATAATAGTCATTGTCTGCTCTAATCTGCGGAACTTGATCTGCGGCAGTGGTCTGTTTAGTACCATCACCAAACACTAGTCCGCCGTGGTTAAGATCTACCATCTTGTGTAGATGTTGTGGTAACGAATCTTGAGGATCTCTAGTAGCATATCCTCTAAGGTCGGCGACGGCTGTGATGTTTGGCGGCTGCTCTGACGCGGTAAAACTGCCGCCTACGTCAGTAGTTAATTCGCCGTCTTTTATTCTACCCTGCCCTAACCGGAATGCTCCCATTTGAACAAAATCATCTTCTCCGCCTAAGTAGGCGAATCCGTCTGTAGGGAAACTAACCCATAAACCGCTGTAATAGTTATCGTCTGTTTCATTAGTGTAACCCGCTACTATTAACTGATCACCGTGGATACTGCTCCAGCGATTGCCGTTAGTGTTGCCTAGGTAGGAACTTTCGTTACCGTTAAGGCATCTGCTCCATATTAGATTACCATTTGAATCCAGTTTAGTTACAGTAAATCCAGTGGTACTCCAAGATGGGTTATCACCACCTAAATCAAGTGTGACATAGATATTGTCGTCACTGTCTACTTGTACATCACAGTTGTCGTCCAGCCAATTCCCCCAGTTACCGTCACTGTAGAATTTCTTCCAAACAACTGTGCCGCTTGAAGTCATTCTAGCAACAAATTGTTGAGGTCTAGAAAGACTAACAACATATTCATAACCAGAAACTACAATGTCGCTGGTGCCTATTGTGGCTACACCTGTAGCATAGGCGTCTGCTTCGTCACTGTTGAGATACTTGCTAAAGCCAATCGTACCATCGCTAGTGGCAAACTTGACCACTAAACTTTGACTATAACTTGTTTCATAGTATCCGTTACCTACTGCGTAGATGCTTGAACCATCTTTGCTGTAAACAACTGATTGGAATCTATCATTAGATCCGCCGCCAATGGCCTTGTTCCAGTCCGGAGTCCATACAAAGGCTTCACCTTGTAGGTTCAGTTTCATTGACCAAGAACCGCCAACTGCGGTAAAGTCAATACCGTCAACACGGATTCTAACAGCATCAGTTGGAGGAGTGTTACTTGTAGCAACACTGGTTACATCACCGCTACCGCCTACGCCAACAACTGTTACTTCAGTATCGTCTGTTGTTGTAACACCGTTGGCATAGGTTGCACCATCAATGATAGCCACATCGCCGCTTACATAGTTGGAACCCGCAGTCATGATATTAGTTGTTATTGAGCCAGTTATTGTGTCAACATTAATATCTAAAACCAATCCGCTGCCTACTTGATAGTTAGTTCCTGTTACACCAGTGTATGTTGTCTGTGCTCCGCCATCTGCGGTTCCACTTACACTTACTGTAACTGCTGGATTAATCGCAGTCACTGTAAGGATTAAATCGTTAGTAACATCTGTGCCGCCTAGTTGACTTCCTAAAATCTTAATCTTATGTCCAACAAGATAGTTAGAACCGCCATTAGTTACAGTAACAGAATAAATGCCAGGATCGCCAAAGTTGGCTATAACGTCAAATACAGCACCTGATCCTTGTCGTGGTGTACAGGCTATACCTGGATAGTAGTTAACTGTACTAATGCTTGCTGATCCAGTAATACCTGTTCCAGTAATCAAGAAATTGCCCACAGACTCACTTGGTATTTGATTAC